>OGJY01000059.1_pt1 | contig 131786 bp, 98 predicted proteins | sample 1572231 | NCBI WGS metagenome assembly OGJY01 (sample SAMEA2582121, study PRJEB24529) | metagenome | biome: Human gut stool | place: China | collected 2011
GACAGGTGCCTTTGCAGACATACGATAATATCGATGCCTTCTTCCGTACCGGGACTTCTTTCAATGAAGGAGTTAGTTTCCAGCAGAATATAAAGGGGACGTCTGTTTTTACCTCTATCAACCGGTCGGATGATGCAGGGATTACGCCCGAGTCGAAGCTGAACAAGACGAATATCACTTTGCGTGCCACTACTTTCCTGGATGAAGCGGAGAAGTGGAAGATCGACGCGAAAGTGAACTATATCAATATGAATGCCCATAACCGTCCGATCCAGGGTGTCAACCCTTCGAATGCATTCAACACTATTTATAACCTGCCACGTTCGCTGAATGTGAAGGAGTTTAAGAACAGTGTCGACGAAGAGGGCAACATGATCTGGTGGGATGCCTCCAAGAATCCGCAGGAGAACCCCTACTGGGTAACCAAGTTCCGTCAGAATAACGATACCCGTAACCGTCTGTTAGGTAACGTCGCTTTGAAATATGCGCCTACTAACTGGTTCGACATCGAACTGAGAGGCGGTACCGACTATTATACAACTACCAAAAACGAAAAAGTATACGCCGGCGGTAACACATCGCCCCGCGGCCTGTACAACGAAGGTTCGGAAACATTCTACGAAAATAACTACAGCTTCCTGGCCACAGCCCGCAAAGATAACCTGATCGACCGTCTAGGTGGTTTCGTTACTTTCGGAGGGAACCTGATGATGCAGAAAAGAACCAAGATGAACGCTTCCGCAGGCGAATTGCTGGTACCGAATCTTTTCTCCCTGAACAACGGCGTTAACAAACCGACCGTCACTTCCGAATTGATTCGCCGTAAGATGAATTCACTCTACGGATCCTTGCAGTTGAACTGGGACGGCTATCTCTTCCTGGATGTTACGGCGCGCAACGACTGGTCGTCTACCATGTCGAAAGCGAACCGTTCTTATTTCTATCCTTCCGTTAGTTTATCCGCAGTAATCTCCGATATGCTTCCGAAGATAGGCGGCGAGATGCCCGAATGGTTCACCTTTGCCAAGGTAAGAGCTTCTTTTGCAGAGGTGGGTAACGACCTCGACCCTTATCAGCTGTACAATAACTTTACGGTGGGCAAGGATGAGAACGGCAACACGACCGCCGCACCGGGCAATGTCCTTTTCGACTCGAGTGTGCGTAGCGAGCTGATTAAATCATGGGAAGCCGGTTTCGACGTCCGCTTCTTCAACAACCGCCTGGGATTGGATGCGGCCTGGTATAAGACCAATGCTACCCGCCAGTTGCTGAACCTGCCGATGGACCCCTTCTCCGGTTATAGTTCGCGCAAGGTAAATGCCGGTAATATCCAGAACGAAGGCGTTGAAGTCTCCCTGAACGGTGCGATCCTCGACAACCCGAAAGGATTGAGCTGGAACGCCACGGCGCAGTTCTCCCTGAACCGTAACAAGATCATCGACCTTTATCCGGGTGTGACTCTTTATGATATCAAGACCCTCGACGCGATCCAGATCGTAGCCGTGCAGGGCAGTTACTATGGCGACATCTACGGCCAGACTTTCCAAAGGGTAGAGGATCGGAACAGTCCTTATTACGGACAGCAGATCGTTGGCGAGGACGGGCTTCCGCTCATCACGACCGACAAGTCGAAAGTAGGTAACCAAAGCCCCGACTGGATGCTGGGTCTTACCAACAACTTCGCGTACAAGGGCTTCAACCTGAGCTTCCTGATCGACTTCCGCATCGGCGGTGATCTTTATTCGGCCACAGCTTCCAATCTTTATTCACGCGGTAATGCCGCAGGAACGGTGGTAAACGGCGGACGCGAAAGCTTTGTCGTACCGAACTCTGTCGTGCAGACTCCCGACGGGTACAAGGAAAACACCGTTGCCGTGACTCCGCAGAACTACTGGGAACGTATCGGTTCGACCGGTAATTACGGTCTGCCGGAAATGTACACCTACGATGCAACGAATATCCGTCTGCGTAACATCACCCTCGGTTACGATTTCAACCGGGCGATGCTCAGCAAGACACCCTTCCAGCGTTTGCGTCTGTCGGCCACCTGTAATAATGTTTGGATGATCCATTACAACCTGCCGGGTATCGACCCTGAATCGGTTTCGGCAACGAATACGAATGCGACAGGGTTCGAGAATGGAGCAGCACCGACCAGCCGTTCATTTACGTTTAATGTAACGGTAGGTTTCTAGCTTTTTGAAAGGCGGAAATTTTGTATCGATCATCGAAGGTTATAACCCGCGGGTATCGAAGGTTATAACCCGCGGGTATCGAAGGTGGTAATCCGCGGGTGTCGAAGGTTATAACCCGCGGCCATCGAAACAAAACATATACTTTTCACCTATCCATACAGCAATCATCATAAGATATTAATTATCAACAACTAAGAACAAATAAAGATGAATACAAAGAATATATTACTGGCAGGCTTGTTCTCATTAACCGCTTTGTTTTCCTCCTGTAACGATTTTACGGAGATAAATGAAGACCCTAACCAGGTGGGCGAAAGCAAAGTGAAGCCTGAATGGTTCCTTAACGGCTCCATCATCGGGGCACAGATGAACCCGGAGATTGCCGAACGTATCTTCATTGCCGAATGGAACCGTGCCGCCCGCTTCAACCGCGGTAGTGGCTTCACCATCGGAACGGACAACAATGACTACATCACCCTCTATCTCAGCAACTCCTATGCGGTTGGTTGGCTCAACAAGGCCACCAAAGCCATCGAGCTCGGAGAAAAGAAGGTGGCCGAAGGGGAAGCCGAACAATATCCTTATTATAAGAATGTGATACAGATGGCCCGTATCTGGCGTGCTTACCTGAATGCAGAGGTCAGCGACGGCTTCGGCCCGATTCCGGCTCTGTCCGCCTTCACCGGTGTTCCGGCCGAATACGACAGCGTCGAAGCGATCTACGGATTTATATTGAGTGAACTGAAAGAAGCCGAAGCGGCTCTCGACCCCTCGATCGATATGTCGGACATGGCCGGAGAAGATGCATTCTATGCCGGAAATATCAATGCCTGGAAGAAATATGCCAACTCCCTGCGTATGCGTTATGCCATGCGTATCTCCGACGTCTCGCCTGCACTGGCAAAGACCGAGTTTGAAGATGCAGCCGGAAAGACCTTTATCGCTACCCTGGACGATATGGCAGCCGTACAGGAAAAAGACGGGTGGGGCGACCTGACCGGCGTTATGTCGCGTACCTGGAATGCACAGCCGATGTCGGTGACGTTCAAGAACCTCGTTGTCGGTCTGGGCAGTACGGAATTTCCCGTGCCCGACTCCCTGAAGAGCCATCTGAAGAATCCGCACGATTATATGGGATTGTATCTCTCGAAACATTTCCCGCTGAATACGAATGATCCGTGTGCCGGATTCTATTTCGACGGTATTCCGCAGTATGTCGATCCGCGTGCACCGAAACTGTTCAGTGTAGTAGGCTGGAACGACGGTATTGTCTATCCCGATTACATCGGTTCGGCCGGCAGCGTAACAACTGTCAACCTGATGGATCCTTCCGATAATTCGAAACCGATGCTTACGATCGACCCTAAATATACCTGGGGAACATGGGTGGCCGGTGAGTGGAACGACCTGGCCGGTCTGGTCAGCGAACTGACCGGGAAGAACTACAACTATCCTTCCATCGCCAAGCAATATCGTATGAATACGATGAAACGCGTATTCTTCGGCCCGTGGGAAAGCTACTTCCTGATGGCGGAAGCGGCTGTCAGAGGATGGACTGTACCGGGTACGGCCAAGTCGAATTATGAGAACGGTATCACCGCCAGCTTCCGGTATCATGGCGTGGAAAGTGAAGTCGCCCAATATCTGGCTTCAACGGATTACAACCGGGTGGGTACTTCCGTCAGCTTCGATCATACAACGGAAGCGCAACCCTATACCGTGGGTTATGTAGATCCTTACACGAAGGAGAATAAGACAATGACATATACCTATCCGAAGAATTCAATCTACCGGAGTGGTTCTTACAACAACGATGCATTGACAAAGATCATCACCCAGAAATACATCGCACAGGTACCCTGGTTACCCGAAGAAGCATGGAGCGACCACCGTCGTCTCGGCTTGCCTTTCTTTGAAAACCAGGCAGTAGAGAAAGACTACAACCCCTTGAACCAGGTTCCGCTGACAATGGCAACCGCTAAGGAATGCCGTCTCGAGTTCTATCCGAAACGTTACCGCTACCCGGCCAATATCCAGACCAATAACCTGGAGGGCTACCGGAAAGCATTAGAGCTACTAGGCGGTGCTGACCTGACGACTACACCTTTATGGTGGAATTTGAAATAAGAACGCCTTCTGAAAGGGCGGCTGTGTACCGCCCTTTCTTATATCCCCTCCCTTATAAACCAAATCTTAAACGCCTCTGTTTTATATATAAAGTATGACAACCAACTAAACAAAAAGAAGTATGGCACATAAACTATCTATCCGCGACGTCACCCTTCGTGACGGTCAGCAGTCCTCTTTTGCAACACGCATGTCTCAGCAACAGATCGACCGGGTTCTCCCTTTCTATCGAAACGTTGGTTTCTATGCCATGGAAGTATGGGGTGGAGCTGTTCCCGATATCTCCATGCGGTATCTGAATGAAGATCCCTGGATGCGTCTCGAAAAGATCAGGGCGGCGATAGGCAACGATACCAAACTTGCCGCCCTCTGCCGGGGACGCGACCTGTTCGGTTACAATCCCTATCCCGATGCCGTTGTAAAAAGTCTTTGCCGTAATACGATCGAGTCAGGCATCAATATCATGCGCATTTTCGATGCCATGAACGATGTAGATAATATGAAGTCAGCTATCAAATATACGGATCGTTATGGCGCAATGGTGGACTGTGCCGTCTGTTATGCCATCGATCCCCATCATTCCGCACTGGAACGTATCGAAGCCGCTTTGCACGGTCACTCCCTGCATAAACCGGTCTTTACCAACGACTATTTCCTGACGAAAGCACAGCAGATGGAGCATATCACTGCCGATATCATCACCCTCGAAGATGCCAACGGCCTGATCACCCCGAAGCGTACAGCCGAGCTCGTCCGCCTCTTCAAGAAGGAGCTGAAGGCACCGATCGACTTCCACACCCGCTGTACGGCCGGTTACGGTCTGGCTTCCATGCTTTCCGCCATCGTCAACGGGGTAGATATTGTGGACACCAACATCTGGTATTTCGCCGGCGGTTGTTCCGCTCCCGCCATCGAACTGATCTATGTATTCTGTAAGAAGATGGGTATCGAACTGGAGATCGATATGGAAGCCGTCGCCCGCATCAACGCCGAGCTATTCAAGATCCGCAAGGAACTGAAAGGCTACGACTCCGCCACCTGCCTTCCCAACCCCTTCGACCCGCTGACCGATAAGCTGCCTACCGAGATCGACCGCTTCTTCAACGACGCCATCGAAGCCGCCCGCAAGGACAAGGAAGAAGACCTGCTCCTCTTTTGCCATGCCATCGAAGAGTACTTCAACTTCCCCGATCCCAACGAACTGGTGCAGAAATCGCAGATCCCTCTGGGGATGTACAACCAAATCGTATCGCAGTTGAAGCAGCAAGGTCATCCCGAGCTTTTGGAGAAAGCCATGCTCCTGATCCCCCGGATACGTATGGATGCCGGCCTACCGCCACTGGTCACTCCGATAAGCAAGGTGATCGCTTCGCAGGTAGTTGCCAGTGCCTTGAGTGAAATGAACGGAGAGCCGTTGTACCGGAAGCCTGTCTATCCATTTGTCGCCCTCATCCGTGGTGAGTATGGAAAGACACCTTTGCCCATCGACCCGGAATTCCGTCTTCAGATAACCGGCGACCGGGAAGAGTGTTTCTACGATCCCACCGATTACGAGATGGAAGAGAACCCTATGATCGAGGAATTAGGTGTCCTGGTTGCCGAAAATGAGAAAGAGGTCTTGTTGCTCGAATTGTTCCCGATGGTAGCCCGCAACTTCCTAACGAAACGTAAGAAAGAAAAGCATCAGGCTATGATGTAAAGATAAAACAAAAGCCCCGCAGATGATGAATGTTATCTGCGGGGCTTTTGTTTGTAGTGGATTTGAGCTGCTTTTATAGACATAGTCCATGAAGAACTATGTTATTGTGGATGCAAATATAGTAATTATGAGCAGATTCCAACTGTTGATGCGATTAATTATCAGTGGTTCTGTGTATATTTTTGCTTCACAGAGCCCTTTTGGGTTCTTTTGTGTGTTCTCCTGTGATACCAATACGGGATTCCGGGCTCTTGCCTTATGGCCGTTTTGGAGGAAAAAACATATATATTACAACACTTTTTTCGGCTTAATTCCCTGAATAAACAAGGGATAGACATAGTTCTTCATGGACTAATCAATAATAGAATAATATGCGAAACATAATACAGGTAACATCTGCTATTGCAGGCATCGTTATAGCAGAAAGGCTGAAACATATAATGCAGAAGCAACAAACGACATCAAGGCAGATTCATTATCGAATATCTCTCCCCCTACCGTCACGGCGGTGTACCATATTGAATCCAAGAAAAAAACAGCCAATTAGTTACTCTTTTTCTACTAAATGAACAACAGGATTATCTCCGTCTAACCAGCGGACTAAACTTTTAAATATAATATCATGGCAGAAAAAACTATTCTAACCGTCGACTTGTACGATAACGTACTGACAGAAAAAGCCGGCGATTACTCCGGCAAGGTATCCATCACCGGAACTGTTCGTAACGCCGATATTGCCAGACGCATCATTAAGGAGCGTACTGAATATCGCTTTGAAACTATTCTTAATATCCTTGAACTGGCCGATCAGAAAAAGATTGAAGCTATCGCGGAAGGTAAAAGTCTGATTGATGGTGTAGGGCAATTCCTACTCAACATTATCGGCTCGTTTGAAGAAGCGGCAGTATTTAATGCCGATAAGAATAAATTCGGTATCACTTTTACCCCTGGTAAGGCTCTGCTGGATGCCCTCAAATTATTGGTACCCAATTTTAGAATCGCTAAAACCGGCCCGGTTATCAATAATATCACCGACTCGACTACACAGTCTGTCAGCCAGACGCTTACACCGAATGCTCCGGCTATTATTTCTGGTTCCGGCTTATTGCTGAAAGGTGATGACTCTTCGGTAGGTGTTTATTTTACTCCTGATGGAGATAACCAAACACCTGTCAAGGCCAGTTTGATCGTATCGAATACCACTTCGCAGATCATTATCCAGATCCCGGCATTGGCCGACGGACAATATCTGTTGAGTATCACTACCCAGGCTGGTGCGGGCTATTCTGTGGTGAAGGAACCGCGTACTTATCAGCTGCCTATCTTGCTGACCGTAGGAAGTGATCCGGGTGACGACGACCGTCCGGTTATTGAGTAACCTGTTATTGAGTAGGATGGGAAAACCGTTGTTGAGACTATGCCCGGCACCGGTATTCCCACTTGCCTCAACACCCTTGTTGGCACTAGTCTCAACACCGTTGTTCCCATCCTACTCAACAGTGGTGTCGACATCGACCTCAACACCGTTGTTGATATACCCCTTGTAAATAAATGTTAAATAGAGCCGATCCGTGGACGACTTATAATTTGCTAATCCTATAAAGTTGAAAATAGATGATAATAGATAAGAGCCGCAAGGTAATTTACTTGCACAACCCGAAATGCGGGGGTACTTTTTTGAGAGATATCTATCAGGAGAAATATGGTGACACAGAGGCGATACGATGGTGGAAACTTTATTCGCGTGAATATGGTACCGATCTTGGGCATATCTCTTATGACGATTTACCACGTTTCGTACCAGACTTTGAAGAATATCGTTTGCTGATGATGGTACGTAACCCTTATAACCGTTTTATTTCCGGCTATAAAGAAACAAAAAGCCAGTTTAGTACACCTGTCAGGCTTGGGGGATTGATTAATTATCCCAGGGCATATTACGGAAGTGGAGAGGAATATAATAGGTTGAGCAAAGTAGAGAAAGTTTATGAACAAATGAAATCCGCCTTGCCTTTTACATTTTTACATGAGTTACGGAAAATACAACTTCTCTCTGCTCCGGATTTTTGTAAATGGCTTGGTTCTTCTAATAGAAAGAGACAAGACTTATTCCTGCGTAATAAACGGATACCTTGGCTAAATCCCCAAAGTGATTTCATCGGTTCGGGTGTTACTGTTCTGCACTATGAGTCGGTATCAGACTGGTCTGTTTTGTTTGAAGCCTTTGGTTTGATGGAATACTCCGGTCGTTTGTCTATCGCGAAGGATTATACTATGGATGAATCCTTTTACCGGATACTCGAAAGACTCTATCCCGACGATAAACAGTTATTTGATTGGTACAAGAAGATTACCTGACTTTATAGCTTAATATTCCTCTTGCCAGGACGCTAAAAACAAACATACCAATAAGTTCTCGTTTCAGACTTGAACCTATTGGTATGTGCTATTGAAGTTTTTGCTATCTCTTACCAGAAATAAATATAGAACGCAGCCGTAATCATCAGGATGATGCAGGAATGTATCACATCCCATTTATTCCAGCTTGCACGGGTGGCAGCCCGTTGTTCCGGGGTAGAAGATCCGAAAGTGAGCCCTTGTATCTGTTCTGCCGGAGCTGCCGGGGTGAACTTACTGATGATGGCAATCGCAGCCAGACAGAATACCAGCATGCCACCGCAGAAGAACAACCAGTTCGTATCGAAGAACAGCCCTTTAAACCAACTGTCGCCGGCATCTACACCTGCTGTGGTATAATAAACCTTCGCGCCGAGACGGGTAATACCGATAAAGAAACCGATGATCAATCCCCACATACCACCCAGCGGAGTTGTCCGTTTGGAGAGGATACCCAGCAGGAACGCTGCGGCGATACCCGGAGCCAGTACAGACTGAACATCCTGCAGGTAGTTATACAATACCGAGCCAACGCTCTTCATTACTGGAATCCAGAGGATACCCAGTACCACAACGACCACAGTAGCCAAACGTCCGACATAAAGCAGTGTCTTTTCACTTGCTTCCGGTTTGTATTTCTTATAGAAGTCGATCGTAAACAACATCGCCGACGAGTTGAACAGGGAAGCCAGCGAGCTCATCAAAGCCGCCAGGATACCGCAAACAACCAATCCCTTGAATCCGGCAGGCAGCAATTGCGCAACCAGTGACGGGAAAGCGGCATCGGCCGTACTCATGGTGAAAGGAACGCCATTGATCATCACCCCGTTCTTCTGCATTGCAAAAGCAATCATACCTGGGATCAGGAACAGGAATACAGGAGTCAGCTTCAGGTAAGCACCGAAGATGGTACCACGACGAGCCTGTTGCTCATTCTTTCCGGATAATACGCGCTGTACGATGAACTGGTCGGTACACCAGTACCAGAAACCGATGATGGAAGAACCGATCAGGGCACCCAGCCAGGGGAAGTCTGGATCGCGGTTGTCGCGAATCAGGTTCACCATTGTATCTCCGTATTCGTTGGCCGGAGTCAAGCTACAGGCAGCCAGTACCTGATCCCATCCGCCTACAGCTTTCAATCCCAATACCAGGATCACCAGCGAACCCAGGAGTAGGATAGGGGTTTGCAGCACAGAAGTGTAAAGCACTGATTTCATACCGCCTACAACGGTATAAAGGGCAGTCAGTACCACCAGTCCGATGGCCGCGATCCAGAAGAAGTCGATGCCCCAGAGTTCCTGGATGCCGAACACTTCCTTAAAAACCAGACCTCCGGCATACACCGTAACGGCTACTTTGGTCAATACATAGCTGACCAGTGAAATAAGCGAGAGGATGGTGCGTGATTCTTTGTTATAACGTTTCTCAAGGAATTCGGGCATGGTCAGTACCATGCTTCGTTCGTAGAAAGGTACGAATACCCAACCGAGGATAAGGATCATCCACCCCTGGATTTCCCAGTGAGCCATTGCCATACCGCTGGAAGCTCCTGCTCCGGCAAGGCCGATAAGGTGTTCTGAACCGATGTTTGATGCGAAAATGGAAGCTCCGATTGCGAGCCAGGTGGCATCACGGCCTGCAAGGAAGTAGTCGCCGGAACTGTCTTGTTTTTGTTTAAATACCCATACAATAATCCCAATTAGAGCTATAGCGAATAGCCCTATTACAATATAATCTAATGTTGCCATAATAGTGTCTTACATGATATACCCGTTGTCTTTACAACGGGATTTTGTCAATTCGTCGTATATGCCGACCGCCTTCGAACGGAGTGTTCAGAAAGGCCTCGACAGTGCGAGTGGCTTCCTCTTGACTGATAAATCGACCGGGCATGACAAGTATGTTGGCATCGTTATGTGCACGTGCTAATTGTGCAATATCTTCCTGCCAGCACAGTGCGGCCCTTATTCCCTGGTGTTTGTTCAGAGTCATTGCAATACCGTTTCCGGATCCGCAGATAGCTATCCCGGGATATACTTCCCCAGCTTCTACCGCATGGGCCAATGGATGGGCGAAATCGGGATAATCACAGCTCTCTGTCGAGCAGGTGCCGAAATCCTTATAGGCTAATCCTTTGGAGTCCAGTATTTGTTTTACATACTCTTTTAACTCGTAACCCGCATGGTCACAACATAAACCTAGTGTTTTCATTTTTATCTGTTAGAGGTAGACAGACAGCCCTGTTGTTACGATTATCGTACCGGGATTTTTTCCAGTCACTGGAATAGTGTTCTTCCAATTATCGGAATAACGTTGTTTCGGTTGCCGGAACAATAGGGCTGACCTGTCTTATGTTTCTTATGCTAATAATTCTTTTACCTGATTGTATACATTCTTTCCTGTGAAGCCCAGTTTTTCGTCCAGCACCTTGTAAGGAGCGGAGAATCCGAACGATTCTAGCCCCCAAACTTTACCGTTTGCTCCGACCAATCCTTCCAGATTGACAGGCAGACCGGCGGTCAGACCAAATACTTTACTTCCGGTAGGAATAACAGATTCCTGGTATTCCTTGCTTTGGTTGCGGAACAACCCTTCGGAAGGAACGGATACGACACGAACCTTTACGCCATCGGCACGAAGCAAGGCTGCTCCTTCTTCCAGGGTAGAGACTTCCGAGCCGGAAGCTACCAGGATAACGTCTGGGTTTACGTCGCTTTCTACAATATAGGCACCCTTTTCAGCCTGCAAAGCTTCGTCGTAACGATTGCCTTTGCTGGGCAGGTCAGTGATGTTCTGACGGGAGAGAATCAAAGCAGTAGGAGTGGCGGTATTTTCCATGGCCATCTTCCATGCAACTGTTGTTTCGATGACATCGGCCGGACGGAGAACCAGCATAGAGTTGTGTCCCTTATGGTTCTTCAGTTTCTCCATCAGACGGATCTGTGCTTCCTGTTCAACCGGTTCGTGGGTAGGCCCGTCTTCACCGACGCGGAAGGCATCGTGCGACCAGATGAACTTAACCGGTTGCTCCATCAATGCAGCCATACGGATCGCAGGCTTCATATAATCGGAGAACACGAAGAAGGTTCCGCAAGCCACGATAACACCACCGTGCAGCGACATACCGATACAAACACATGCCATAGTCAGCTCGGAAACACCGGCCTGGAAGAAGGCTCCGCTGAAGTCACCTTTTACAAATGAATGTGTTTTCTTCAGGAAACCGTCTGTCTTGTCCGAGTTGGAAAGGTCGGCAGATGAACAGATCATGTTTTCAACCTTTGTGGCCAATATGCCCAGTACTGTGGCGGATGCGGCGCGGGTTGCCTGGTTTGCTTTCTGTTCGATAGCTGCCCAATCCAACTGGGGAGCCTGGCCGGAGAACCAGAATGCCATCTTTTCAGCCAGTTCCGGGTTTGCTTTCGCCCATGCGTCTTTAGCGGCATAACGTTCGGCTACGATAGCTTCCAGTTCTTTGGCACGCTTGGCATATAGTTCGGCAACGTCGGGGAATACGCTGAATGGATGCTGAGGATCACCTCCGAGGTTCTTGATTGTCTCTTCGATAGATGCACCGGCGGCAGACAGGGGTTGACCGTGAGTGGATACTTTGTTTTCGTAGCAGCTCTGGTCGGCTCCCCGGGCTCCTTTACCCATGATGGTATTACCGATGATCAGGGTAGGACGGTTGGCTTCGGCTTTCGCTTCGTCCAACGCCTTGCGGATCTCATTTACGTCGTTTCCGTTGATGGTGATTACCTTCCAGCCCCATGCTTCGTATTTCATGGCAACGTTTTCAGACGTTACTTCTTCTACGGTTGTAGAGAGCTGGATGTTGTTGGCATCGTAGAACATGATCAGGTTGTCGAGCCCCAGTGTTCCGGCAACGCGTCCGGCACCTTGTGAGATCTCTTCCTGGATACCACCATCGGATATATATGCGTAAATAGTTTGATTCATTACGTCTCCCAGACGGGCTTTGAGGAACTTGGCAGCGATAGCGGCACCCACTGCGTAGGTGTGGCCTTGTCCCAGCGGGCCTGAGGTGTTTTCGATACCCCGCTTGATGTCTACTTCAGGATGACCCGGAGTAGGGCTTCCCCACTGGCGGAACTGTGACAGTTCTTCCATCGTGAATTTGCCTGTCAGGGCGAGGGCTGAATAAAGCATGGGCGACATATGCCCCGGATCCTGGAAGTAGCGATCCCTGCCTTCCCATTCCGGGTTCTTAGGATCATAGACCAAATACTCAGAGAATAGTACATTGATAAAATCTGCACCACCCATTGCACCACCCGGATGACCGGAGTTAGCCTTTTCTACCATTGACGCTGCCAGGACGCGGATATTGTCCGCTGCTCTGTTCATTACTTTAATATCGTTCATTTTGATGAATTAGTTTAATTTTTGTACAAAGATAGGGAATCTCTTCATATAGACCGCCATATCATACAAACAATTCATTTTCGGTAAAGTTTCCTAATTTGCGATATTTCTCATATAGAGCCAGATAGGCTTGGTGACTCTCGTGATTCGGATAGTATTCTTTCGCGAATCCTTGTCCCATAGCTTGCTGTGCTTCTTCCACTTTAGTGTATACACCGGCAGCTACTGCGGCGAACATGGATGCACCGAAGGCACAGGCTTGTTCTGCTTTGGCTACTTTGATCGGCATATTGAGTACGTCGGCCAAGGTCTGCATGACGAACGGTGATTTTAGGGAGATACCGCCGATACCGATCACGCTTTCTATCTTGATACCGTTTTCGAGAAAGCGGTCTACGATGGCTTTCGATCCGAAAGCGGTCGCTTCGACCAGTGCACGGAAGATAAGCGGAGCGGAGCTTGCCAGGTTCAGGCCGGTGATCGTTCCTTTTACCAGCTGGCTGGCATCCGGTGTGCGGCGTCCGTTCATCCAGTCTACTGCCAGGATGGTGCTTTCGCTTACCGGTACTTTGGCTGCTTCTTCGGAAAGGATGGGGATGATCTTGCCGGCCGTTTCTTCGATCAGCTTCGCTTTGGTCTCCGCATCGATCAGGTTGCTCTTGGACAGGATGTTTTCGAGCGGCCAGGCCAATACATTCTTGAACCAGGCATAGATGTCGCCGAATCCGGATTGTCCGGCTTCCAGTCCGACCATGCCGGGGATAACGGAGCCGTCTACCTGTCCGCAGATTCCGGGCACTAGCTTGTCGCCCATTTCTTCGTAAGAGGAAACCATGATATCGCAGGTGGAAGTACCGATCACGCGGACAAATGTACGCGGGGTGATCTCTGCACCGACGGCACCCATGTGACAGTCGAAGGCTCCTACGGCAACGGCAACGTTGGTTGTCAGCCCCAGGCGTTCAGCCCATTCTTCTGTCAGGTTACCTACTTGTGTGTCGCTGGTATATGTCTTTTCAAACAGGTGGCTGCGGAAGCCGGCCAGTAGCGGTTCGAGCGTGGTCAGGAACTCCTCTGAAGGAAGTCCGTCCCATTTCTCCAGCCACATGGCTTTGTGTCCGGCCGCACAACGGCTGCGGTACACTTCTTCCGGTTTGCTCTTTCCTGTGATCAGGGCGGGCAACCAGTCGCAATGCTCGATCCAGGCATAGGCAGCTTGGCGGATGCTTTCGTCTTCACGGAGTACGTGTGCCATCTTGGCCCATACCCATTCGGAAGAGTAGATGCCACCTTCGTAGGCTGTGTAGTCGATTCCCCAGCGTTTAGCCAGTTCGTTGATCTCGGCAGCTTCTTTGATGGCTGTATGGTCTTTCCAAAGTACGAACATGGCGTTCGGGTTCTCGGCAAACTCAGGCAACAGGGCGAGGGGAGTACCTTCTTTGTCTGTCAGGACGGGGGTACTGCCGGTTGTATCGAAAGCGATGCCAACTACCTTTTCAGCAGTCCCTGCCGGACATTTGGCTAAGGATTCCTTTATTGTTGTTTCCAGTCCTTCGATATAATCCAACGGATGCTGGCGGTAACGATTCTTTAGCGGATCGCAGTATTTACCTTCCATCCAGCGCGGATAATATTTAACGGCGGAAGCCAGTTCTTCCCCTGTCTCTGCGTTTACGATTACGGCGCGGCAAGAGTCGCTACCGTAATCCAAACCTATTACATATCTTTCGTTAGCCATAGTTTAAGACTGTAATGCGCGGTTTAACATATAATACAGGTCGTTGTACTGTAATTCCTTTTTGAAAGAAGAAATTGTTGTATCCTTGTCGATAACCACCATTTCAATACCGGCAATGTCGGCATAATCCTCCAGGTATTCTACTGTCAGGTCGTATGAGAAGCTGGTGTGGTGTGTTCCTCCGGCCAGTATCCAGGCAGCGGCACCGATTTCGAGATTGGGTTGCGGAATCCACAGGGCGCTGGCAACAGGAAGTTTAGGAAGCGGCTTGCTCTTGATGCAGTCCACTTTGTTTACGATGAGACGGAAACGGTTACCCATGTCGACGATAGTGGCGGCTACTCCTTCACCCGGTTTGCTGGTGAAGACCAGGCGGGCTGTTTCGCTGTCGATACCGATACTCAGGCGGTGTACTTCCAGTTTGGGCTTCTGTTCGGCGATAAGCGGACAGATTTCCAGCATGTGGGCTTGCAGGATGGCGCTTTGTTCGCCGTCGAAGTTCAAGGTGTAATCTTCAAGGAAAGAACAACCTTTCGGCATTCCCTGGCTCATGTACCACATCGTGCGGAACAATGCGGCGGTTTTCCAGTCGCCTTCTGCTCCGAAACCATACCCTTCTGCCATCAGGCGTTGTGAAGCCAGTCCGGGAATCTGGTCGAAGTTACCCAGGTCGTTGAAGTTGGTGGTGAAAGCTTTTGCTCCTTTTTCTTTCAGGATACGGCGGATAGCGATTTCTGCTTTAGCCGAGTTCCATACTTTTGTGTAGGCTTCTGTTTTCTCGTCTTCCAACTCGGGAGCGTGGTCGTAGTCTGCAAAATATTGCTGAACAAGGGCGCGTGTGTCTTTGTCGTCGACAGCGTTGTAATATGCCATTACATCGTTTATCGGGCAATAGTCTACGTGATAACCCAACTTCAGTTCGGCTTCCACCTTGTCGCCATCTGTTACGGCCACATTGTTCATCTGGTCGCCGAAACGGATGATCAGCATATCCTGTGAATCAGCCCAGGCAGCGGCAACGCGCATCCATACGGCGATACGGGCTTGTGCTTTTTCATCCTGCCAGTGGCCGACCACTACTTTACGGTTCTTGCGCATACGGCTTACCATGTGGCCGAATTCGCGGTCGCCATGTGCTGACTGGTTCAGGTTCATGAAATCCATATCCATTGTTTCCCAGGGGATTTCTTTGTTGAACTGGGTGTGGAAATGCAGTAACGGTTTCTTCAATTCCTGCAATCCGTGGATCCACATTTTGGCAGGAGAGAAAGTATGCATCCAGGTGATAACACCGACACACTTTTCATCATTGTTAGCTGCTTTGAAAGCTGCAGTAACTTCTTTGGCTGAATTAACCGTTCCTTTGTAGACAACCTTAATAGGTAGATTTCCTGATTCATTGAGACCTTTTACCATCTCGTTGGAATGTGCATCCACTTGTACGACTGCGTCGCCTCCGTACAGAAGCTGGGCTCCTGTAACGAACCATACTTCTAAGTCTTTAAAATTCATGGCTTGTTGATTTAATAGTTATAATGATTGTTTTATTATTGTCCGTAGTAAGCATTGGGGCCGTGTTTGCGGTAAAAATGCTTAGTTATCAGATGTTTGTTCATTGTTAGCTGCGGGTTAATACCATAAGAGATATAAGCCATTTTGGCAACTTGCTCCATTACGACTGCGTTATGTACGGCATCGTCGGCATTTTTACCCCATGAAAACGGCCCGTGATTCTCTACCAGTACGCCGGGTATATGAACCGGATTCAGGTTCTTGAATCTTTCGACGATCACATTACCTGTTTCTTTCTCGTATTCACCTTCGATCTCTTGCCGGGTCATCTGGCGGGTACAGGGAATCGCGTCGCTGAAGTAGTCAGCATGCGTTGTCCCTATATTGGGTATATCCCGTCCGGCTTGTGCCCAGGATGTTGCGTAGGTGGAATGTGTATGTACGATGCCGCCGATTTCTGGAAAAGCATTATATAGTACCAGATGAGTAGGAGTGTCAGACGATGGCTTCAATGTTCCCTCCAGGATATTTCCCTGTAAGTCGAGAACAACCATATCGCTGGCTTTCATTGTTTCGTAAGAAACTCCGGATGGCTTGATCACAACCAAACCTTTTTCGCGGTCAATTGCGCTTACGTTTCCCCAGGTAAAAATGACTAATCCATGTTTTACCAGATCTAAGTTGGCTTTGAAAACCTTTTCTTTTAATTCTTCAACCATTACCGTATTGTTTTGTGGCTTGTTATATACTTAATATATAGTTTTATATAAGATAATAAGTATAGTATAATACACTTATTATTTGATGGTGTAAAAGTAACACCTTATTCGTATAGTGGTACAAAAAAAGCTATGTTTTAAAACATAGCTTGTAACTTTTTAAGAGTATTGATGACAAGTAATAGGAGAAGTAGTCCTATGTCCTTTATTATAAGGAGAAATAGAATCCCTGATCGAGCAACCTGTCATACTTTTCTTTGTTGAACATATAATAGAACGCACCTCTTTTAGAACTCTTTTTATCTTTCTCGTCAAGCTTTTCAAGGATGTCCATCGAATTAAGTTTCTTGCGGAAATTACGTTTGTCCAGTGGAGTCTGGTAAATAGCTTCGTACAGACTTTGAAGCTGGGGAAGGGTGAATTTCTCCGGGAGAAGATTGAAGCCGACAGGACGGGTTGCTGCTTTTCTCTTCAAACGAGCTAACGTATCTGTGATCATTTGATTATGGTCGAAGATCAGGTCGGGCACTTCGCTTAGTTTAGTCCATTCGGCGTTATGCTCTTTCAGTAATTCCGGATTGAAGTCATTCATATTGACCAATGAATAGTATGCTACGGAGATAACCCGTTCCCCTAAGTCGCGGGTAACATCTCCGTAAGCACCTACCTGTTCCATAAAAAGATTATCGATACCGGAGCATTCGGTAAGTACGCGTGAAGCCGCTTCGCCGATGCTTTCGCCGGATTTGATAAAACCGCCCATCAGAGACCACTGTCCTTGTAGTGGCTCAAAATTCCGTTTGTAAAGTAAAACATTGAGTTCACTGTTGTTAAACCCCAGGATGATACAATCTACTGAAACAAAAAATTTGACTTCGTTCTGATAAAATGCGGCTGTCATGATTTTATGGATATTGAATTAATTTATTAAGCGAGTTTGCGTGCGCCGTCGCTGATGACTACTTCGTATACTTTAGGTTCGTGTCCGAATTTCTTTGTATAAGACTCAAATGCTTCCTTAATGAATGCATCATGCAGTTCGTCTTTTACAAGGTTGATTGTACAACCACCGAAACCGCCACCCATTACGCGTGAACCGGTTACACCACATTTCTTGGCTACATCGTTCAGGAAGTCCAGTTCTTCGCAGCTTACTTCGTATAGTTTGCTCATGCCGTGGTGCGTTTCGTACATTTTCTGTCCTACGGTTTCGTAGTCGCCTTTTTCCAAAGCTTCGCAAACGTCGAGTACGCGTTGTACTTCTTCGATCACGTATTCGGCACGCATATAGTCTTCAGCGCTGATATCGCCTTTTACTTCATTTAGCATCTCCATAGTGGCATCACGCAGGAATTCTACTTCCGGATGATTGCGACGGATGGCTGCAGCTGCGTTTTCACAAGACTGACGGCGTTTGTTATAAGCGGAAGAAGCCAGTTCGTGTTTAACCACAGAGTCCAGCAAAACCAGTTTATAACCTACCGGGTTGAACGGGAAATATTTATATTCCAAAGAACGGCAATCCAAGCGGATCAAGCTTCCTTCTTTACCGAATACAGAAGCGAACTGATCCATGATACCACAGTTAACACCACAATAATTATGTTCTGTTGACTGACCGATCTTTGCTAATTCGAATTTGTCGATACCCAGAGAAAACAGGTCATTCAATGCAAATGCATAAGTACTTTCCAAAGCGGCAGATGAAGACATACCGGCACCCAGAGGTACATCACCGGCAAATACAGTATCAAATCCCTGGATCTGGCCACCACGTTTGATGATCTCACGGCATACACCGAAAATATATCTTGCCCAGCTAGCTTTTGGTGCATCTTCTTCATTCAAACCGAATTCTGCGTAATCGTTCAGGTCGATAGAGAAAGCACGAACTTTGCCTGTGCCGTTCGGTTTGATCTCAGCGATCATCCCTTTATCGATAGCACCCGGAAATACGAAACCACCATTGTAGTCTGTGTGTTCGCCGATCAGGTTGATACGGCCCGGAGAAGCATATACACTACCTTCTGTGTTGAATAACTCTTGAAATTTATTTCTGATTTTTTTCTGCATGATATTATTACTTTTAAAGGTTATATAAAAGATGAAGAAATTATCCGACCACAAATATAGTTAGATAATTTCTTCAATCATCAATTTTACACTTATTTTTTATTTAACAGGAATGTCTGTATTAACATTCTTACATCCGATCAGAGCGTAGAACAACAGGTAAGCCAAAGCGATAATGATTACGATGAAGCTAGCCATAAATCCAACAGAGTCGGAAACGGCACCCTGAAGTAATGGCAACAGACCACCACCGCAAACTAATACCATAAACAAACCGGAAGCAGCTTCTGTGTATTTACCCAGACCTTCAACAGCCAGGTTGAAAATACCACCCCACATGATAGAAGTACAAAGTCCGCAAAGCGCAAAGAACATGATGCTAATGGGCACCTGTGCCATACCGAATGAGATATCGCTCATAAATACCGGCATACTAACATGAGTAGTGATCGGGCAAATGAATGCTAGTGCGATGAAGATAAGTCCTAAAGTAGAAGCAAAAGTAAGCATCTGTTTACTTGAGAACTTAGCACCCAGCGATGCACCCACCAAACGGCCGATCAACATCAGGAACCAGTAAGTACCAACTACTGATCCGGCAATTGTAGAGTCTATAGCCAGACCGCCACCAGCTTCCGGAGTCATCATAAACAGACCGGCGAAGTGAGGAATACCAACTTCAATACCTACGTATACGAAGATAGCCAAAGCACCCAGTTTGAAGTGACGGAATGACAATGGACTGTGAGTATCTTTTACATCTTTCTTAGCTATTGACAAGTTTGGTTCCGGAATGTTCATGATGAACAGTACAAGGAATGCAATAGCGAAGATAGCCATAGCGATATACAATGCCGGCAATGCTTTTGCGATAGTGCGTTCTTCAACAACTGTCCCCATCAGGTAACCCACCAATACAGGAACGATTGTTGCAGATAAAGAGTTCAGTGAACCACCCATCTGGATCAACTGGTTACCTTTCTTACCACCGCCACCTAATGTGTTCAACATCGGGTTAACTACTGTATTCAACATACACATAGAGAAACCTGATACGAAAGCACCGGTTACATAAACGGCAAATCCCATTGTTGAGGAAAGAGCCTGAATACCTACACCTACAAAACCGACAACGATTGCGATCAATGCTGTTTTCTTATAACCGATCTTCTGTAATAACAGGCCGGAAGGGATACCCATAAAGGCGTAAGCGATAAAGTTAGCAGCAAAACCTAAAGTTGCCTGCAGGTTAGTTGCCCCGAATTCGCTCTGCACAATAGCACCGAAAGGCGCCGGCAGACCGGTAACGAAAGAGATCATTGCGAATAATGCGAACATCATCGCAATGGGTAGCGCGTAATTCTTCTTTTTAGTAGATTCCATTTCTTTTGATTATTTAGATTATTAATGAATCGAGTTTGTTATTCGGCAGAGAATTTATAAATAGTCTTGCTCTCGAAAACTTCTCCCGGACGAAGTACGGTCGACGGATATTCCGGTTTGTTCGGACTGTCGGGGAAATGTTGTGTTTCCAGGCATAAAGCAGCTCTTGCCGGATAGCGTTGGCCGTTCTTTCCTTCGAAATTACCGGTCATCCAGTTACCTGTATATAATTGTACACCCGGTTCAGTAGTATATGTTTCCATGATAATACCGGTTTTGGGGGATTGGCAACGGGCACAGAAACCCAGTTCTCCCTGTTCCTTATTTAATATATAGGTATGGTCGTAACCTCTTGCCCAGGTTAACTGGTCAGTCGGTTCGTCGATACGGGCACCTACCAGATAAGGAGTGCGGAAATCCATCGGCGTACCTTCCACTTTTTCAGGGGCACCGTAAGGAATAGCCGTCTCGTCCGTAGGAAGATATTGATCGGCATTGATTGTCAATGTATGATCTGCAACTGACGGATCACCGGCTCCCGACAGGTTGAAGTAGGAGTGGTTGGTCAGATTTAATACGGTAGGTTTATCTGTTACGGCATGATACATGATCACGACTTCGTTGTCGTCGGTCAGATGATATGTAACGGTTGTTTGTAATGTGCCGGGGAAGCCTTCTTCGCCATCGGCTGAAGTATATTTCAGTTCTACGGTCTGGTCATCCATCTGGTTTGCATCCCAGACAACGGAATTGAAACCTTTAAGTCCCCCGTGAAGGCTATTTGGGCCGTTGTTGATTGCCAGCTTATCGTATTTGACACCATCCAGTGTAAATGATCCTTTGGCAATGCGGTTGCCGTAGCGGCCACAGATGGCTCCGAAGTAAGGTTCTTCAGAAACCAGATAATCGTCGAGGGAATTATGTCCGGTAACTACATCGGTTAACTTGCCGGACCGATCCGGTACCATAAGCGATACAATTTTTGCACCGTAGTTGGTAATGGTAAGTTCTGCACCTTTTTTATTGGTCAGGATACATAGCATCGTCTCCTTCCCGTCTATTTGCTTACTGAAGTTTGCTACAGTCAAGCCAGACAGTGTATTCTTGTTCTTCATGTATGTAATGTTATCAAAATTGCGTGTAAAATTAGCCTACTTCTTTGTAAGTAGGATGCACGAAAAGATGTTATAGAGCATAAAGTGGCTTTTTGTCTACCAAAAGAGTGCATTTGTCCACCTAATGAAAGCTGTATTAGTGTACATTTGCAACTAAATAAATCTTTTATTTCACAGAAAAACACTTGATATGAGAAGAAGCATGAAAAAAGCTATCTCCCTGTTCCTCTTAAGTATGGGGGTAAGCGGCCTGATGGCACAGACCAATGAGTTTAAAATAGACGTGCAGCAAACGGGTGCACCTATTCAGTCCACCATGTACGGTATCTTTTTTGAAGATATAAATTTCGGTGCGGATGGCGGACTGTATGCGGAACTGATCAAAAACCGCTCGTTCGAGTTTGAGAATCCTTTCGGAGGCTGGACTCCTTTCGGTAATGTGACCATACAGACAAAGTCGCCCTGTTTTGATAAGAATCCTCATTATGCCCGCCTTTCCTTTAATAAGGAATTGACAGGAACCGGACTGGATAATGAAGGTTTTAAGGGCATAGGTATTAAGGCTGGAGAGAAGTACGATCTGTCCTTCTATGCCCGTACGGTAACTAACGGCCCTATTAAATTCCGTATCAACCTCGTCAATGATAAGCATGATATATATGAAACCAAAGAGGTTGAGATAAACGGTAAAGACTGGAAAAAGTATTCCGTTGTCCTCACCCCTGAAGCAACAGAAGCCCATTCCCGCTTACGCATTACGATGCTGACCCAGGGAACAGCCGACCTGGAACATATTTCTTTATTCCCGCAGAATACATTCAATAACCGTCCGAACGGTATGCGTGCCGACCTGGCACAGGCTTTGAAAGACCTGAAACCCGGTGTGTTCCGTTTCCCCGGTGGTTGTATCGTGGAAGGAACCAATCTGGCAACCCGCTATCAGTGGAAGAACACAGTCGGCCCGGTGGAAAACCGTCCGATCAATATCAACCGTTGGAATTATACTTTCCCTCATAAGAAATTCCCGGATTACTATCAATCCTATGGTTTAGGCTTCTTCGAATACTTCCAGTTGAGTGAAGATATAGGAGCAGAGCCCCTTCCTGTTTTGAACTGCGGTCTTTCCTGCCAGTATGAAAACGATGATCCGAATGAAAACTGTCCGGTCGATAAGTTGCAGCCGTATATCGACGATGCACTCGACCTGATTGAATTTGCTAACGGCCCTGTCACTTCCAAATGGGGTAAATTGCGTGCCGATATGGGACATCCGGCTTCTTTCAACCTGAAATATCTGGCTATCGGTAACGAACAATGGGGATCGCTGTATCCCGAACGTCTGGAGCCGTTTGTAAAACAGATCCGTGCCAAATACCCGGAAATCCAGGTGATCGGTAGCTCCGGCCCGCAGGCAGAAGGGGAAGACTTCGATTATCTATGGCCGGAAATGAAACGTATCAATGTCGATTTGGTAGACGAGCATTATTACCGTTCTCCGGAGTGGTTCCTGAATGGAGCCAAACGGTATGACTCATACGACCGTAACGGTCCTAAAGTATTTGCCGGCGAATATGCCTGTCACCCGAACAACCGCGAAAACAGTTTCCTGACGGCCCTTGCCGAAGCAGCCTTTATGACTGGTTTTGAACGGAATGCCGATGTGGTTCATATCTGTACTTATGCACCGTTGTTCGCCCATGTCGATGCCTGGCAATGGCGTCCCGACCTGATCTGGTTCGACAACCTTTCACTGGTAAAGACTCCTAATTATTATGTACAGCAACTTTACGGCCATAATGCAGGTACGAATGTTATTCCGTTGAGCATGCAGAATGAACCGGTTACCGGACAAAACGATTTGTATGCAACGGCAGCAGTCGATAAGAAAACAAACGAACTGATTATTAAAATAGCCAACACCGGCATTCAGCACAGAAAGATAAAACTCGACCTGAACGGCCTTTCCGGTGGAAAGCATAAAGGAACAGTAACCGTATTGCACGCATCCGACCTGGAAGCAAAGAATACAATCTGCAAACCCGACCAGGTTGTCCCCGTTGTATCGGATGTAGAATTGGAAGCTCCGGCAGCAGAAGTAATACTTCGCCCGTTAAGTTTCTCTGTTTATCGCATAGCATTGTAAGTTTATAGATTTAGTATTTGAATTGTGGAATCCTCCCGGTCGCCTTGTCGTCGGGGGGATTTTCTGCTTACAAGCAGGGGATAGCTTAGTGGATGGTTGTAGAGTAGATTATAGTATTCTTGTCGTTTCATGCCTATGGCACAGTTGTGCACTACTTGTGGCACAGTTGTGCATTGCCTATGGCATTTTTGTGCACTGCCTATGGCACAAAAGTGAAGCTTATTACTTTTACATTGTTACTCGAACTGCTCCTGGTTCAGAGAGTAGTACTTCCCTTTCAAAGCCAGCAGCTCCTGATGGCTGCCCCGTTCAATGATCCGGCCGTGTTCCAGAACGATGATAAGGTCGGCGTTCCTTACAGTCGAGAGACGGTGGGCGATGATCAGGCTGGTGCGTCCCTGCATCAGTTGGTCGAGACCCTTCTGGATAAGGATTTCGCTACGGGTGTCGATGTTGCTGGTCGCTTCATCCAGTAACAGGATAGGAGGATCGGCGATGGCGGCACGGGCGATGTTGAGCAACTGCCGTTGTCCCTGGCTCAGGTTGGCACCGTCGTTTTCCAATAAAGTATCGTATCCTTGCGGGAGACGTTTGATAAAGGAATGGGCGGCCGTGAGTCTGGCGGCTGCAATGACCTCCTCGTCGGTGGCATCGAGACGGCCGAAGCGGATATTTTCGCGTACGGTACCTGTGAACAGGTGTGTGTCCTGTAATACGATAGCCATCGATTGACGTAAACTGTCCCGTTTGATCTGTTGGATAGAATGGCCGTCGATCGTGATCTCGCCCGACTGGATATCGAAGAAACGGGGGAACATATTCAATATGGTAGTCTTTCCGGCACCTGTGGCACCGACAAGGGCTATTTTGCATCCGGCGGAAGCATGCAGGGAGATCCCTTTCAGGATCGTTTTCTCCGGCTTGTAACCGAAGTAAACGTCTTTCATGGCTACATCGCCCTGTACATTCTGTAAAGTGATGGCATCCGGCGTATCCGGCGCTTCGGGTGCTTCATCTATGACTTCGAAGATACGTTCGGCTCCGGCAATGGCCGCTTGTATGCTGTTGTACAGGCTGGCAAGCTCGTTGATCGGGCGTCCGAACTGGCGGGAATATTGCAGGAAAGCAGCCAGTCCGCCGACATCAAATCCACGGAAGATGGCGAGCAAGGCACCGACTATCGTAATGAATACATAGTTCAACGTATTCAGGTTCTGCATAACGGGCATCATCATACCGGAATAGAACTGGGCTTTCTGCGATTTGCCTTTCAGGTCGTCGTTGAGTACGTTGAAGTCGGTTTCCACTTTCTTTTCGTGGCCGAATACCTTAACCACCTTCTGTCCGCTGATCATTTCTTCGATATATCCGTTCAGTGTGCCGATCGACTCCTGTTGTGCCTTGAAGTATTTGCGGCTTCGTCCGACAATCCCTTTGGCAAAAAGGAACATAAGCGGCACGGTGACCAGTGTCACCAGCGTAAGGATCGGACTGATATAGAGCATCAGGCAGAAGATACCGATCAGGGTGAGGGCACTCGAAAGCATGTCCGACAGGCTGTCGGTCAGCGCATCGCTGATACGGTCGATGTCGTTGGTGTAGCGGCTCATCAGGTCGCCGTGCTGGTGTGTATCGAAATATTTAACCGGCAGGTGCTCCATCTTCCTGAAAAGGTCGGAACGCATACGGGTGACGGTGCGCTGCCCGATCTTGTTCAGCAGGATATACTGGATATAGACTGCTGCAACCCCTGTAAGATAAACCCCTGCAAGGATGAGCAGTATGCGGATCAGTCCGTGAAAATCTCCGGGAATGATATAGTCGTTGATGATGGGACGCAGCATATAAGAGCCCAGCAGGTTGGCAACAATGCTGACTATTATCAGGAATCCGATAACGAACAGCAGGCGTTTGTCGCACGACAGGTACGATACCAGCCGGAAGAAGGTTTTCTTTCCCTCTTTGGCCTTCGCGTTATATTTCAGGTGATCTCCGTGTGCCATAGCTTAAAAGAGTACTTGCTGTGAATGATAAATATCCTGGTAAACGTCCGAGCTCTTCATCAGTTCATCGGGTGTTCCTATTGCGTTGACTTCCCCATCTTCAAGCACGATTACCCGGTCGGCCGACTGCATGGTGTTGATCCGTTGGGTAATGATGAATACAGTCGTGTCGTGTAGCAAGGCATTCAGGTTGTTCCTTATTTTCAACTCTGTTTCGGTGTCTACGGCACTGGTGCTGTCGTCGAGAATAAGGATCTTCGGCTTACGGAGCAGGGCACGGGCGATACAGATGCGTTGTTTTTGTCCGCCTGACAGATTGATGCCGCCACGTCCGAGCAAAGTCTCGTAACCATCGGTAAACGATTGGATAAAATCATGCGCTTCGGCAGCCCGGGTCGCTTCTTCGATCTCGGCAATGGAAGCGTCAGGCTTTCCCCATCTCAGGTTGTCGATGATCGTACCGGTGAACAGCTCGTTCTTTTGCAGTACCATTCCGATACGGGCATGCAACTCGTCCAGATTGTAATCCTTTACCGGAATATCGTCGATCCGTATTTCGCCGGAAGTCGCATCATATAACCGCGGGATTAACTGCACCAGTGAGCTCTTGGCCGAACCCGTAGCACCGACCAATGCGATCGTTTCGCCCGGATGAGCCTGAAAGCTGATATGCTGCAAAACGTCATTCTCACCACCGATATACCGGAAGCTGACATTATCGAAAGTCACTTTCCCTTTCTCTATCTTATGCTTGTCTTGCAGCCCTTCTTTCGTATTTACCAGGGATGCTTCGGTATCGAGCACTTCCAGGATACGTTTGGAGGAGGCGGATGCGCGGGCGTACGACATGATGATCATGGAGAGCATCATCAACGACATCAATACCTGTGCCAGATAGTTCACAAATGAGATCAGTTCACCCACTTTCAGTTCCCCGTGAATCACTTTTTGTCCACCCAGCCATAGGATAGCGAGGGTGGATAAATTCATAACGAGCTGCATGACAGGGAATATGGACACCACGATGTTGGAGGCACTGATTACCATATCACGCAGTTCTTCACTGCTCTTATCAAACTTCTTTGTCTCGAAATCCTCCCTGACAAATGATTTCACTACACGTATATTGATCAGGTTCTCCCTGACGACGCTATTGAGCTGGTCTACTTTCTGCTGTACTTTCAGGAAAAAGGGAAATCCCTTGCTGAGTATCAGATAAACGCTTCCCCCCAATATCGGGATGGCGATTATCAGCACCATTGCCAGTTCCCTGTTTATTCTGATAACAAAGAACACGGCCATAGCCAGCATCAGCGGTGAACGTAATAAGAGCCGGAGTGACATCAGGACAATCTGTTGTATACGGGAAATATCGCTTGTCAGCCGGGTAATAAGAGAAGCCGAACTGAATTTATCTATATCGAAGAAGGATAGTTGTTGGATTTTTCCGAAGAGGGTTTCCCGTAGGTCAGTGCCAAACCCGATACCGATGCGGGAAGATATATATACATTTATAATATTGACCACTAATCCGGCAATCGAAACAAGTATCATATACGTTCCGATATGAGTAATAACCGACAGGTCGCGATTCATTACCCCGTTATCGATGATTTCAGCCATAAACATCGGCTGAACAGTTTCGCACAGCACGGTGATTAGTACCAGAAGCGGACTGATCAACAATCCCCCTTTATATCGTTTAAGTATTTGCCAGTATTTTCCCATATCCTACGTACAAAGATAGAACATAATTGCGAAATGATATGTTTTCGCAACCTGATCTCGATTATTTAGTGCAATCGCTTTTTATTCAGAATAATTCCGTTACTTTTGCATATTGATTTAACAAATGCCTATGGGCAATAGTAAATACTTAAAATCTTATAACTATGGATAAACAACGTATCCTTCAGTACAAGTCATCATTCGATGCAATTGCTCATCATTTAAATGGTGAAAATAACCAAGAACAAGTGGAAATCTGGTTTGCCCGTGAGCTGCAACCTATATTGGGTTATGCTCGTTGGGAGAATTTTCTTGTGGCTATCAACAGAGCGGTAGATTCATGTAGGGCCCAGAATATCAACGTGGATGACCATTTTCGTGAGGTCACGAAAATGGTCGGATTAGGGAGTGGTGCCAAGCGTGAAGTAACGGACTATATGCTTACCCGTTATGCCTGTTATCTGATTGCTCAAAACGGCGATCCGAAGAAAGAGGAAATCGCTTTCGCTCAGAGTTATTTTGCTGTTCAAACCCGTAAAGCCGAATTAATAGAAGAACGGCTTAATCTTTTGTCACGTCTGGAAACAAGAGATAAATTGCGAATCTCAGAAAAACAACTTTCTCAAAACATTTACGAACGGGGAGTAGATGATAAGGGATTCGGTCGTATCCGTTCCAAGGGAGATACGGCTTTGTTCGGAGGATATACGACTGAAGATATGAAGAAGCGGTTGGGTGTAAAATCAAACAGACCATTAGCCGATTTCTTACCGACATTGACCATTGCAGCAAAAAATCTGGCTACTGAAATGACAAATTATAACGTAGGAAATAAGGATTTGCTTGGAGAAGAACCCATAACAAAGGAACATATTCAGAATAATGTGAGTGTTCGCAATATGTTGGGTGAACGTGGCATTAAACCAGAAGAACTACCTGTTGCCGAAGATGTTAAAAAGCTGGAGCGTAGGGTTGTAAATGACGAGAGAAAAATAGAGCAATCCACACAGAAACTCCCGAAAAAGTAAAATATACACTTTTATCCACCACAAAAAGCAATATATCCACCCTGCTGTAAAGTGTTCATCCTACATTTGCTTTCGTTAAACACGATAATCACAAATTTAATAGACATGAATACACAACGGAATTTGTTAGCCGGATTATTGCTTTTTGTGGCAATACCATTTATATCCGCGCAAGAGAAAGCCCAGATGGTTGTTAATGCCGATTTGGGTATAGAAACGATCAACCGACACATTTACGGACAGTTTTCCGAGCATTTGGGAAGATGTATCTATGATGGTCTTTGGGTAGGGGAAGACTCTAAAATCCCTAATACGAATGGCGTGAGAAACGATATTATCGCCGCCCTTAAACATATTAATATACCCAACCTGCGTTGGCCGGGTGGTTGCTTTGCCGACGAATACCACTGGCGTGACGGTATCGGGCCACGCGATCAGCGCCCGAAAATGGTCAACACTCACTGGGGAGGCGTTACGGAAGATAACAGCTTCGGTACACACGAATTCCTGAACCTTTGTGAGGAACTGGGAACCGAACCTTATATATGTGGAAACATGGGTAGCGGTTCTGTAGAAGAAATGTCGAAGTGGGTGGAATATATCACTTTTGACGGTGAGAGCCCGATGGCAAAATTACGTAAGCAGAATGGCCGTGAGAAACCCTGGAAAGTTCAGTTCTGGGGCGTTGGTAACGAAAACTGGGGCTGCGGTGGAAATATGTCCCCCGAAGGTTATGCCGAAAACTATCGTCGTTATGCAACTTACTGCCGCAACTATGGTACGAACCACCTGTTTAAAATTGCCGGTGGCCCGAATGTGGATGACTATAACTGGACAAGCACTTTGATGAAGAATATCCCCGGCCACATGATGAACGGCATCTCCCTGCATTATTATACGTTTGCCGACAGTTGGACAAATAAAGGAAATGCAACCGGCTTTGATGATAATGAATACTTCCGTACCATCGAAAATGCCGCACATATCGAAGAACTGATCGAACGTCATACCGCAATTATGGATCAGTACGATCCGGAAAAACGCCTGGGATTGATCATCGACGAATGGGGTGCCTGGTATAATGTAGAACCGGGAACAAATCCGGGTTTCCTTTACCAGCAAAATACGTTGCGTGATGCTTTGCTGGCCGGTGTTTCCCTGAATATTTTCCACAAACATTGCGACCGTGTGAAAATGGCCAACATTGCACAGATGGTCAACGTATTGCAGGCCATGATCCTGACCGAAGGCGAAAAAATGATCCTGACACCGACCTATCACGTATTCGATATGTATAAAGTTCATCAGGATGCCACCCTGCTTCCGATTGAAGTGAAATGCAGTAACTATGAACGTCTGGGACGCAGCCTTCCGGCGGTTAGCGCTTCTGCATCGAAAGATAAGAACGGGGCGATACATATCTCACTCGTCAATATTGATCCGGCAAACGATATCGAGATATCCTGTGCCGTACGCGGAACGAATGCCGCCAATGTAAGTAATGCGCAGATCATTACCGGAGAGAATGTACGTGCATGTAATACATTTGATAAACCTGAAAACGTGCGTTTGGCAAACTTCAAGGGAGCAAAGTATAAAAACGGGGAACTGACCGTGAAGATCCCGGCCAAATCACTGGTAACGATCGAGTTGAAATAATTTAAACACGTATCATTTATGTGTAAGACAATCATTAAGGCAGCCATTTTGATGGCTGCTACCACCCTTGTTGTCTCCAGATGCAGCTTAGGCAGGCAGCCGGTAACACCGGAAAAGAACCCTAATCCGTGGAAAGACGATTATACATCTGTCTCCGCCATGAAGGATTATCGTTCGTGGGGAACTTATAATGTACACGATCCGGCCTGCCGGAAGATAGGGGATACGTTCTATCTCTATTCAACCGATGCCATCTTCCGCGAAAATAAAGAGGAAGCTAAGGAAGCAGGCGTTCCGATGGGATACATCCAGGTGCGTAAGTCGAAAGACTTGGTGAACTGGGAGTTTGCCGGTTGGGCATTCCCTGAAATTCCCGCAGAAGCCGTAGAACATGTCAGGAGCCATGCCGATGGGGAAGGGGCTACCAATATTTGGGCGCCTTACCTGGTACAGTATAAGGATAAATACCGCCTGTATTATTGTGTTTCGGCTTTTGCCAAATCAATCTCTTATCTGGGGATGGCAGAGTCCGACTCACCGGAAGGGCCGTGGGAGTTGAAAGGCTGTGTGGTAAAAACAGACTCTACTTCCGTCATGAATGCGATCGATCCGAGCGTTGTGATCACGGAGAACGGGGAACATTGGATGGTCTACGGCTCTTATTTCGGTGGCCTGTATGAAATGCAGCTGGATCCTGAAACCGGGCTGGCTATGCGTAGCGGCGACCAGGGACATTGTATCGCCCGCCGCGCCGATGGAAAGAAAGATAATATCGAAGCCCCGGAGATCGTTTACAACCCGGAATTGAAGAAATATTACCTGTTCGTCTCTTACGATCCTCTGATGACTACCTACAATATACGTGTCGGTCGTTCGGAAAAGCCGGAGGGCCCTTTCTACGACCTGTTCGGTAAAGACATGAGCGAGGAAACCAACAACTACCCGGTGCTGACACATCCTTACCGTTTCGACAATCATCCGGGATGGGCGGGTACGGCTCACTGTGGTGTGGTAAACGATAACGGACGTTATTTCCTGATGCACCAGGGACGACTCAGTCCGGCTAACCAGCTGATGGATCTGCATGTCCGTGAAATATTCTGGACGAAAGACGGATGGCCTGTTGTTTCGCCGGAAAGATATGCCGCCATTCCGCAACAGGAATTTATAAAGGATGATTTCGTGGGCGAGTGGGAAATGATCCTCATCCGCGACAGTAAATACGAGCGTCAGCTTTGGGCCGGACAGATCTTGTGGGGTGAAGGAGAATTGCATGATAATGAGGTGAATGTCTCAATTCATTATACCTTTACACCAGATGGAAAGATCACTGGTGAACAGGAAGGACGCTGGGCGTACTCTCCGGAAAAAGGATTGGCTATCCGTATAGGAGAAGAAGAAATGCAAGGACTCATTCCACATATGGGACAAGACTGGGAGAATGAAATGAAGACAATCCTGTTTACGGGATTAGACTCCCACGGCTTCTCTGTCTGGGGTAAACGGGTCAAATGAACACAAAATATTCTTACAAATTAATTTAATGCCGTATGAGAAAAAGTATAGAACAAAACACAGCCACCATCTTTCAGCAAGAAAGTAACGAGTATGAATTAAGTAACCTTAAAACAGTTTATTATGAGTTATCAATTTATTAAGAGTAAACAGCTACTGAAGTTACCGGTAGTCCTCTTGTTTTTATTAGTCAGCAGCCTGCAACTTATGGCGCAGACAAATGTCGTGACAGGAACTGTAACCGATCCCCTGGGCGATCCCCTGATCGGTGTGAATGTAGTCCTGAAAGACAACCCGACCGTTGGAACCATTACCGATATGGATGGTAAATTCTCATTGGAAACAGGGAATAGTAAAGTCTTTGTATTCTCATATATCGGTTATGCCCCGCAGGAAGTTTCCATTGTCGGAAAGAACAATATCCAGGTGCAGCTGAAAGAAGACAGCGAAACACTGGAAGAAGTGGTAGTAGTAGGTTATGGTACCCAGAAAAAAGGATCGTTGACCGGTGCTATCAGCAGTGTGAAATCGGAAGAACTGACACGTACGACTACGCCGACAACAGCCGGTGCCCTGGTTGGTAAGACTCCGGGTATCTCAGCCCGTCAGGCCGACGGTCGCCCGGGTGCAAGTGCCGCTATCCAGATCCGTAATATGGGTACTCCGTTATATGTAATCGACGGCATACAGTGTGAAGAAGGACAGTTCAATAATATCGACGTGAATGATGTCGAAAGTATCACTATCCTGAAGGATGCCTCTGCTGCTATTTACGGTTTACGTGCAGCCAACGGGGTTGTACTGGTAACGACCAAATCCGGTAAACGCGGTGAGAAGAACCAGATATCAGCCAATGCCTATTACGGTATCCAGAACTTCATGCGTTATCCGGAGGTTGCCAACGCTTCCCAGTTCTACGAAGGACGTATGCAGGCCGATCTGAATACCTACGGTTCAACAGCCCGTACGATGGAAGAGTTGAATTTGTGGCGTCAGGGCCAGGGAGAATATTCCAGCTTCGACTGGCAGAAGTTCATCACCAACAAGAATGCTCCTATCTGGTACGGTAACGTCAGTGCTACCGGAGGTTCGGAAAGAATTAACTACCACTTCGGTGTTTCCCATCTCGACCAGAAGGCCATGATCAACGGATTTAACTTTGCCCGTACAAACCTGCAAAGCAATATTGAAGCCAATATCACTAAATCATTGAAGATCGGAGCCCGTTTGAGCGGTCGTATCGAAGAACGCCATAACGTAGGTGTTCCGGGTCTGGATGACTACTGGCAACCTTATTATGCCATGTTCCAGAACTGGCCGACCCAGCACGCCTATGCCAACGATAATCCAAACTACGTAAATGCCACCCGCAACAACGCGACCGGTGCCGCTATTTTCGACCGGGATATTACAGGTTATACCGATGATATCTGGAAATCGGCAACAGCCAACGTATATGCGGAATGGCAAAGCCCGATCGAAGGCCTGAAAGCCAGAGTGGCTTATAACTACTGGATTGCTCGTAACGACCAGGAACAGTTCGAGTACACCTATAAAGTATATACCTACGACAAAGCGAATGACAGTTACAACGAACAGTGGGGAAACCAGAACCCGTGGCGCCGTCGTCTTAAAGATGAAAAGGTGGAACAGACTTTCCAGGCGCAGTTGAACTACGATCATACCTTCAACCAGAAACATCATGTGTCAGGTGTATTAGGTATAGAAACTTTTGAAAAGACAAGAGACTGGTTGCAATACAATACCTTGCCGACCAATAACTATATCCCTCTGACAAACGGTATAGCCGATATGCAGTCGATGGAAACAAAGATGACTACCGCCCGCCGTGCCGGTATGGTGTTCCGTGCCGCATACGACTACTCAAGTACTTATTTTGCTGAATTCAGCGGCCGTTACGATGGTTCCTACCTGTTTCAGGAAGGTAACCGCTGGGGCTTTTTCCCTGCTGTTTCTGCCGGTTGGAGACTTTCGGAAGAATCCTTTATGTCTGGTGTAAAAGAAGCAACCAAGCTGTCTAACCTGAAGATCCGTGCATCCTGGGGACAGATGGGGGATGACAAACTGGATGTGGATGAGGATGGCGACGGTTATCTGGACGATATCGTTTCTCCTTACTCTTATCTGAACGGATATACTTACGGTTCGGGCAACGCCGTACTGAACGGGAATGCCATGACAGGTGTCGTATACCGTGGTATCCCTATTACAACCTTATCCTGGATCAAATCGACCCTGATCAATATCGGTGTGGATTATGGCTTCCTGGATGACCGTTTGAGTGGTACTTTTGAAGTCTTCCAACGTAAGCGTACCGGTCTGCCGGCTTTACGTTACGACGTATTGATCCCTACCGAAGTAGGCTTCTCGCTGGCAAAGGAAAACCTGAACTCCGATTATCATAAAGGTTTGGAGTTAGGTATCACCTGGAGAGACAAGGTGAGAGATTTCTCTTACTCTATCGGTGGTAACTTCACGCTGGCCCGCAAAATGAACGGCGACTCCTATAAACCGCGCTTCGGTTCGAGCTGGGACGAATACCGTAACTCAACGGAGAACCGCTGGATAAACACCAATACCTGGGGATATCAGGTAGTAGGCCGTTTCCAAAGTTACGAAGATATCCAGAACTACCGTGTCGACAATGACGGACAAGGTAATACCACCATGTTGCCGGGAGACCTGATCTATAAGGATCAAAATGGCGACGGTATAATCAATAGCCTGGATGAACGTCCGATCGGTTACCAGCCGGAACAGTTACCGTACATCAGCTTCGGTATCAATACCTCTTTCGAATGGAAAGGCATCGACTTGAAAGCCGACTTTGCCGGCGCTGCCGGACAATCTTACCACATGTGCTGGGAAGTGGCTTATCCGTTCCAGGGCGATGGTAACTCTACCGCCTATTTGCTGACCGACTCATGGCATCGTGCCGATCCTACGGATGCGAACAGCGAATGGATTGCCGGAAAGTTCCCTGCTACCCGTTATGCCGGAGCAAATGTAAGTTTCAACCGTTACTCTGATTTCTGGTTGCATAATACTTATTATATCAAGCTGCGTACATTGGAGCTTGGTTATACTTTGCCGAAGTCTATTTCCAGCAAGTTCTTCGTAGACCGTCTGCGTATCTATGCAAATGCCTACAACTTGTTCAGCATCGATAACCTGAGCAAATATCAGCTCGATCCGGAAATCCAATCTAACAGTGCTCTGGTTACTCCTAACCTGCGTACCTTCTCATTCGGTTTTAATCTTAACTTCTAATTAATTGAATAGTATGAAAAAGAGTTTATTATATATCCTTGGATCCGCAGTTCTGACATGCTCGCTGTCCGGTTGCGACGAATGGCTGGGTAATACGGATCCTTCCGACTTCCTGACGACTGATCAGGTATGGAATGACAATACAATGGTGCAAGGTGTTCTTGCAAATCTCTATAACGATGTTCCTAAAAACGGCTCACTCGACGATGATGTCAACTTCTCCCTATACGACGATTTCATGTGGTGCGGACTGATGAACCAGGACGTGGAAACAGCCCGTAACCAGATGGTATCTTATGCGTACGATATATTCAGATATTATGATTATGAATATATCTATAAGATCAACCAGGGTATCGAGTCGCTGAAGACCTCCACTTTACCCGAAGCGGATGTAGCCGTTTATGATGCCGAGTTCCGCTTCCTGCGTGCATATACTTATTTCCAGATGTGTATCCGCATGGGAGGTATTCCTCTGGTTACGGCTACACAAAGTTATACATCGGGTATGGATATATCCGAACTTCAGACGCCGCGTTCTACCGAAGCTGAAGTGTATGAATATGTATATAACGAATGTATGGCGGTCAAAGAAACACTGGCAGCCAACAACAATGTGAAATATGTTTCACGGGCCAACAAATATACCGCCCTGGCACTGGCTGGCCGCTCTATGTTGTACGCCGGTTCCATCGCAAAATACAATGCAGCCATGAGCAACCCGGTTCATTCCGACCTGCAGAATGGTGTGGTAGGTATGACCGGAGCCGATGCGAACGGTTATTATGAAAAGGCGTTGGCTTGTTCCGAGGAGATCATCAATGGCGGCGTGTTCCGGTTGCAGGGTATAGATGCACCTTCGGCCGATGCTTTCTATAACGCTGTTTCCATTAAAGATAATAATACGGAAGTGATCTGGAGCAAGGATTATTCGGCGAGCAAATTCCATAGCTTCTCCTTCGCCAATATCGCACAGTCGATGAATGAAGACAACGATAACGGTTCCGACCTCTGTCCGACACTTCAGTTGGTCGAGTCTTTCAGCAGACTGGACGGTACTTCCGCTCGGCTGGCCGATAAGGATGCCAACGGTAACTACATCGCTTACGACAACCGTGCCGATATCTTTACCGGTCGCGACTACCGCCTGCAAGGTACCTGCCTGCTTCCGGAACAGGAATTTAAAGGCGCTCACCTGGATGTACAGGCCGGTGTAGCCGTTTATCAGAACGGTTCTTACCTCTTTGTCGACGGTTCCGAACCCAACTCCAAATATGAAGCAGCCGACAACCATCCGAATGCCGACGGCGGTACGTTCGTAGGTAAAGACGGCCTTCTGAACCGTGCTACTTATACGAATACAGGTTTCAACCTGCGCAAATATGTCGATGCTACCGTTGGATCTTCCGCCCGTGGCCAGGGTTCTTATATCTGGTGGGCTTACTTCCGTATGGGAGAAGTTTATCTGAATGCGGCTGAAGCGGCTATGGAACTGGGACAGACAGGCAAAGCCCTGCAATATGTAAATGCCGTACGCCAGCGTGCCGGTTTCGGTGCCGACTCATGGACTGCGGCCGACCTGACCATCGACAATCTGCTGAAAGAACGTCGTTGCGAACTGGCACTCGAAGATCACCGTTGGTGGGATCTGAAACGTCTGCGTAAAGCGCATACACAATGGAATGGCGTTCAGTCTGAAAATACGATGTTGTATGCCCTGTATCCTTACCGTGTGATCGGTGGCCCGAACGACGGCAAGTATATCTTTGAACGTAAAATCGCCCCGCGTTTCAAAGCGCCCCGTAACTTCCGTGTAGGTAACTATTACACTTCATTCAACCAGGATGATCTGAATAAGAACCCGAAACTGGTACAGAACCCGAACTACAATTAATTAAAGATGAACATAGATATGAAAAAGATAGCTTTATTCCTATTCGTCGCATTAGCTGCCGTATTTACTTCCTGTGAATATGACAATTATGAAGAGCCTAATACGACGCTGACCGGAAAGATGGTTTTCGATGGTCAGGCGATTAATGTAAAGAATAATCAGGTGAGTTTCCGTCTCTACGAACCGGGCTGGGAACTTTCGGCCAGCACGTATCTGACCGTACAGGTGGCACAGGACGGTACATTCAGTGCCAGCGTCTATACGGGCAAGACTTATAAGTTGATCCGCGTAGCAAACGTTGGCCCTTGGGTAAACCCGACGGCAGCCGATACGATCACTGTGGAGAATTGCAGAGGCGGACAGACTGTCGATATACCTGTAACTCCTTATTACCTGCTCGACAATGCATCCATCACTTGCAACAATAAGATTGTTTCCGGTACCTGCTCCGTACGCGAGATCACAGCCGGCCGCAACATCGAGTTTGTAGGCTTGTATGCCGGCCGCAACCTGATTGTTGACGACAGCTATAATTTCGGCGGCACAGCCGGATCGACTACAACAACCGCAACAGCCGGTAATCAGGTTTCCCTGCAACTGGATTTAAGCAGCTTATCAGTCAATTCGACCTCCAATTCGCTTCCATCTACCGGATTCATCTACGCCCGTATGGGACTGAAGATCGAAGGTATCGATGCAATGGTTTATACCGAACCGTTCAAAGTATCGATCTGATTATTCGATGATTAGCGAGAATATACCCCGCAAGGCCTGTTATTTTAACAGCTTGCGGGGTTTTTTATTATCTTTGCCCTCGTTCTAATCTTAAATTTAATGGATATGTGCAGACACTTTCTGGCAACTCTTGTAGTTGTACTATTTATGGTCTCCTGTGGCAGACCTTCTCCTTTCCGGGATAAATTGTATGAAACTATGCAAACCTCCCTGAGTTGGAGAAACGATACGACCGGCATCTGGGAAACCGCCGGCTGGTGGAACTCCGCCAACGTATTAACCGCTACCATCCGCTACGCAGCCGTCACTGGCGACACCGATGTGCTTCCCGTCATTCAGGATGTATATGAGAAAGCCCGCCGTTACCGGGTGGGAGTGGACTCGACGGGGACACCTCGCTATTGTACGAATTTCATCAATGACTATTACGACGATGAGGGTTGGTGGGCTTTGGCATGGATCGAAGCGTCTAAGCTGACAGGGGAGAAGAAGTACCTCGATATGGCGGAAGTAATCTTCGACGATATGACTACCGGATGGAGTGAAGAATGCGGTGGCGGTATCTTCTGGAAAAAGAATCCCCTGCATTATAAGAATTCCATCGCCAACAACCTTTTCTCGCTGACGGCTATCCGCTTGTACAAGGCTACTCAGAACCCGTCTTATCTCGACTGGTTCAAGAAGAACGTGGCGTGGTATATGCAAACAGGCATGATCAATACGGATATTTACCAGATCGAAGACGGGACGGGCAAGGACTGTACCCCCAACCGGGATGCCCATTACACCTATAACCAGGGTGTGGCGATCGCTGTCCTGACTGAAATGTATCTGGTGACGAATGATAATTCCTATCTGGAACTGGCCGAAAAGATCGCCGATGCCACAATCACAACCCGGTTGGTGACAGACGAAGGTATCCTTCGTGAAATGAAACCGGCTATCGAGGATGGCAACGACGGTGTACAGTTCAAAGGCATCTTTATCCGCCATCTGGCTTTCCTGTATGAGGTGACAAAGAACCCGGCCTACAAAGATTTCATCATAAAGAATGCCGAGTCGATCCTCTCGAAAGATTACGACCCGGCATCCAAAAGCTTCGGCTGTTACTGGTACGGCCCCTTCCATCGGGTTAGTTCAGCCGCCAATGCCTGTGCACTGGAATGTGTGATTGAAGCCTATTCTCTTACAAAACAATTTTAAACCGTTCCTTACCGATCCGTACAAAATAGATACCATCCGGTAGCCGGACTGTCACTACTTCTCCGGCTATCAGGTGGCAAACGGTTTGCAGTTTGCCGTCGGGGGTATAGATATAACCCGGTTCGTCGACTACCGCTTGCATATACAAGTTATTCCCTGCCTTCCAAACCTTCGGCCGGCCGGCTTCTATCTTTTCGTTGGCTACCGGGGCGGGGTTCTTTACGATGCCGTCGATAAATATTTCCATGTCGGTACGTACGTATTTAACGATATAAGCCCCGTCACTGCTACGCGGTGTAATGGTTTCGCCGCGGTCGGTCGTAACCACAGGTTCGGATTGATCATATCCTTTATCTAATGTGAGATAAAATCGGAAACTGCCCCATGCTTCTACCTCGTACTCTCCGGCGGCAGGATCGGTTGTTACCCCTTCAACGGCCGGTAGAGTAACATTGTAATAGACTGTAGCTGGGGGTGTTGGAGGTGTTGTCCCCTTGAATATGGCAGCAAAGGTGACTTCGCTTTCAGGCATTGTGTATGTACTGTTGTTACTAAGCGTTACAGTTTGACCACCTTTCGGGGTGACGGTAATGGATTCCAGTGTGTAGCCGGAAGCCGGAACCCCACTTACAGTAAGTACAGTCTTGTCGGCTACCTTGTCTTGATCACTGACGGTGATGTCGGTACCGGCTGTAAGAGTCAGTTTGTTACCGTTGCCGGGATCGGTTATGGTCACGAGATAAGTTTTTTGGAGAGCAGCCCCTGTACTGGTTTCGGCTATAGCTCCATCTTTCACGACAACAGTTCCTGTGTTTGCCACGCCGGAAGTGATTAGTTTTGTATCTGTTTCGGAGACTATGGAAGCAGCGGTATTTACTTTGATACCTTTGTCGCTATCGGAGGTTGTATTGGTTGCAGTGATTTCAGTAGAAGCTCCGGTAATTGTCAGGTTACCGTTATTCACGATTCCATATTGGTCGGCTTCTCCGGTTTTTACCTCTAAGTTTCCTTTGAAAGAGACTTTTGCACCACTGGCAATTGTCAGGGCTGGGGCGGCTGTTGTTGTAGAATTAATCTTTGCATTCTCGAATGTTAAGGTACCCTGGGCGGTGGCATCAATCATTACTCGTTTTGTATTAGCCAGAGTATTTTGAATTATACCATTGAAAGATATAGGAGTGGCAGGGGCTTTTGTTACTATTTCTTTAGTATATTTCCATATATCACTTTCTTTCGAGATAGTGATGTCTGCATTTTTACCATTTAAGTCTAGTGGCAGTATTTCAAATTCACCATGAAAGGAGGCATTGGCTGAGAGAGTAAGTGGAGACCCACTTGTAATGGTTGTTTCTCCATTTTTGAGAGTAGCAATGATACCTTCATCGTTTGGTGTAGCTGTAGGTGTGATACTTGCCGTATTCGGTACTTGGTCGCCATCTTGGAGCATCACGTCCGTTGTGGCATATTGATCCCATTTTACGGAAATGCTCCCTATGCCTTCTGTTTCGGGAGTGGCGATACCTACGGTATAGAGCGTTTCTTCATTTTTCTTTAGGCGGTAAGTGTGACCGGCTTTGTAGATGGGAATGGTGACAGGATTATTGTTTTCTATCTTTACATAACCGGCGAAGGTTGTTGTTGCAGGTAGATTTTCTGCTATGACAACAGGCTTATTTGGTGATAAAGTGCTAGGGGATAAAGCATGAATGAATATATTAGTTCCTGCCAGTTTCCCGTTCCCACTAATATTTATAGGATGATCCTCCATCACTGTAAATCCGTATAGATTATATACAAATGGAACAACGAACTCTGGCTCTTTGAATTTAACAATTGAGTTTTCAAGAACCAGGTTCGATACTGCATATATACCAGGTAATGTATATGGATTGTTTTCGCTACCCAGGTTTTTAACTGTCAGTGTGCATGCCTTATATTCGCTACCGTGGCTCTCGTTCCCGGATCTGATGAAGTTATTTACAACTCCACCTTCTATCGTGATGTTCATTGTTCCGGAAACAGGTATAGCAGCATTCTGATCTTGCCCTCTGGCTGCACCTACTACATCAATTGTTCCGCCTTTGATAAGCAAGTTTACGTTTCCTCCGACTGACCCTGTAGTTGTATTATAATTGTAACCGCTGGCATATACATTGTTTATATTTCCACCTTCGATTGTCACATCGGTGTTGCCTGTTACTTTGGAATGAAGTCCTCCTCCTTGTACAGTTACATTTTTACTGTTAGGTGCAATTCCTTTTATTACTACTTTGGTAGAACCGACTTTACCTTTGTCTTCATTATTTCCCTCCTGGCCAAATCCGCCTCCATAAATGCAACCACCACTATAGGAACCTCCTCCAAGTTCGTCCGGATCTATTTTTGCGCCATTTACAACTATAGAAGAAAGACCGGTTACGATGCCTAAATAACCGCCTGCAAATATGTTTTCTTTGAATGTACCGCCATTAAGTATAACTTCTGTACTACCACAGGTACCACTGTCGGAGCCTCCAAAGAGATTATGATTAATCATAGTGGTTTCACCGGAAATGGTCAATTGGGCTGTGCCGGTGATGTTACCAATTTCACCTCCTCCATAAATCCAGCCGGTTGTTCCGCCTGACATATTCACTATAGTGTTGCCGCATGTTCCATCATAGCCACCTCCGTAGATGGAACCATTAATCGTTCCTCCGGCTATTGTTACAGTTGATGTACCGGTGATATTCCCGGTACCTCCGCTTCCACCTAATACCCATCCGAACTGACCGCTTTTGATGGTGATGTTTGTGTTTGCGACATTATTCTCGTTGTCTGTACCTCCCCAGATATTTCGGATGCCGGTAAATTCATTTTGGTCACCATATGTAGAAGTGCATTTTACTCCTTCATCAAATGTCAATGCATGTCCATTCGCAGCAATCTGCCATATCTGAAGCGTAATATTCTTAAATGTTACAGGTGCTGACATTTGGATCCTTGTGAGGTAACTATTATCATCGATATAGGCAAAATTAATATTTGCTGTAGTGCCGCTAATAGTACAAGGCTTGCTTGGCATTGTTTTAGCATCCATAACATCGTTCAGCAAAATGATATCAAAGTTTGACTCTGACGAGTTATTGATCGCTGCTACCGCATCTGCCCAGGTCGCATATTCCGTTCCGCTGATAGAAACAGCATTTCCCGTGCTTTTTGTCTGAAGTGGCATAACTGGTTTCTGAGAAGAGCTGACATTTGCAGCGGAGCTACTACTCGAGGATACTTTTCTTCTCATATTTAAATTTTGTGCTCCAACCGTTTGACTTTCGGTCAGGCATAATAAAGACAGCATCACCATGATTACATGTGCTATCATACTTTTTAAGTACTTCTTTGTCATAATATTTATATTAAGTTGATAATAAAAGATTTACTATTTTAACATTTATTTGTAAGGGGTATGTCAACAACGTTGTTGAGGTCGGTGTCAACAACGTTGTTCCCATTCCCCTCGATAACGGGTTACTCGATAACCGGACGATCATCTTCGCCACCACCCGGCTGACTGCCTACACTTAATAAAATAGGGTACTGATAGGTACGCGGTTCTTTCACCAGCGAATAACCGGCACCAGCCTGTGTAGTGATACTCAGTAGATATTGTCCGTCGGGCAATGCCGGGATCTGGATAATGATTTGCGAAGTAGTGTTCGATACGATCAGGTCGACTTTGACTGGAGTTTTGTCGGCTCCATCGGGAGTGAAGTAAATGCCTACCGACGGATCGTCACCTTTCAACAGCAGGCCTGCCCCGTTGATTACACCCGGAGCGTTCGGAGTCAATATCTGGTTGATTGATTTTGTCTTGGAGTCGGTAAATCCGTTGATAACCGGACCTGTCTTAGCTACGCGGAAGTTGGGAACCAATAATTTCAGTGCCTTCAATAACGCCTTTCCCGGCGTAAAGGTGACACCGAATTTATGCAGATCGGAGTTAAAGATGGGGCTTTCTCCCTCGAGCGGCCCGCTGAAATTGAGTAGCCACTGGCCTACGCCGTCTACCACGCTCTTGCCCTCTGCGATGGCTTCGACTTTGATATCGTCGGCCATACCGAGGATGTTTAGGATCGTTTCCTGGCGGTACTCGGTACGTGCTTTGACGATGCGGTCGGCGATATCCGTGTTGTGAATCGTTCCGGTGATAGATACTTTACCTGCAAAATCGTTTGCTTTTTCTGTCAGTACGTTATCGTACATGTCGACAGTGAGAATTGTTTTTTCTGCCATGATGTTATAATTGAATGTGATGTTTGTTGGTGAAGCCGGATGAAGCATGATGTCTGGGTAGAAAATGGGGGAAAGAATCGGCCGATTTTTCCTCTCTATTGCATACAAAATGCTTTGTTGATAGCCTGTCTCTCATATATTTGGATAATAGATTAGTTCGTTTAGAACTATGGGAGATTATAGATAATCAAGGTTTTTATGAGTTGAATGTGTTTGAAATGTAATGGAAATCGTAAAACAACTCATTTTATGAAGGAGATATGAATTCCCTTATGGTACCAGAGCAGGCTAAAAAAGGAGGTAAATAGTAGTTTTTTATTGTCTAAATTTCACGCATATTATGAATATTTGCTCTTTAAGGATGCTATATCATATATTTTATTACCTTTGCAAACATGAATAACATAGTTCTAAACGAACTTAGTCTATTTCCATTCAACATAATCCTTATTTTACTTTGCTTCAAAAAATGTAATTACTGTTTTTCCCTTTCTGATATGTTTTTAAACTATCTTTTTTCCTATCCCAAGTCCCTTGTAATATCTTTTGTATAGTGTATATTTGTCATTTAAAATAACCATGACAGAAATGAACCACTTTAATATACAGAAAAACACCTGTTTACTTTTGTTTATTTTCTCTATCCTGTCCCTGACAGGGCATGCCGGACTAAACCCCGAATCATACAATTTTACTTATATAACGGCTGATGAAGGCCTGGCTCAGAACACTGTCGATTATATCTACAAGGATAGCCGCGGCTATATGTGGTTTGCCACCTGGAACGGCTTGAATCGTTTCGATGGCTACGATTTTATCCGTTACGACGCGCAGTCCGGAAAGAATGCACTCAATAGCCTTTTCGTACGTACTCTGGTGGAAGATAGCCGTCAGCATCTTTGGGTAGGAACGGAAGAAGGTGTTAATATCATCGACCTGACTTCCGGGGAGGTTCGCAATTTCGATCATTCCCGCCAGGCTTCACACCCTATCTTTTCGGCTGTCATCAATGCTTTTCTGAAAGACAGGCAGGGACGCATCTGGGTCGGATTTAATAAAGGACTCGCTATCGCTTCGCTGAACGAACGGAACGACCTGGCTGAAATCGAACTAATACAGGAGGGGGAAGATGTGAATGTAAATGCCCTTTGTATGGATGAGGAAGGGACGGTCTGGGTGGGATATGCCAACGGACAGGTTTGCACTGTCAAAAATCTGTCCGGCAATACCTTCAGCCTGACTCCGGTAATGCAACCGTTCGGTGAGGTGTTATCCTTTTGTCCGGATGGCGACGAACTTTGGATCGGGGGAGGGACAGGGCTGATGCGTTATAACCGCCGGTCCGGTGAAAGCCGGTTATACACCAACGACCCGAAAGACAATCATTCGCTGATACAAAACTATGTAAAAGATATTGTGCTCGATGAGGAGGGTAACCTGATCGTGGCAACCTACAAAGGCCTTTCCATCTACAACAAACAAATGGATAACTTCCTCCAGATAGCCAGTGCCCCGGCCAGTTCGGGACATCTGAACAGTAACTTTATCAATTCCCTTTATGTCGGAGAGACGGGGGTACTCTGGATCGGAACGGAAAAGGGAGGTGTGAACAAGATGATTCGCAAAGAGGTGATGTTCGACCTGTACCACCATGACAGCAAACAACCGGCTTCACTTTCCGCCAATCCGGTGAATGCCATTTACGAAGATAGCCGGGGCGTCTTGTGGATCGGAACGGTTGAAGGAGGACTGAACAAGTGGAATGCCGATAAGAAAACTTTTACCCATTTCGTGCACCAGCCGGGGAATCTGTCTACTTTATCGCATGATGCGGTTTGTTTTGTCGCGGAGGGTGACGGGGATCTTTGGGTAGCAACCTGGGGTGGTGGCATCAACCGGATGAAACTGGACAGGGAAGGGGTGTTTGAGCATAATACCTCTTTTGTTAAAGAAGGTGCCTTCGCCAGCGACTTTATTTCCTGGATGGCTTACGATCGGGTACAGAAAGGCATGTGGGTGGCAAGCTCGAAAGGGCTCGACTTCTATGACGAGGCCACCGGATCGGTGAAACATGTACTGAATACTTCGGAACAGGACGAACAAAACCGGCAGATAACCTCTGTGTCGGGTATCTACCTGGATAGCTCGCGCCGCCTGTGGGTAGGTACGGAGCTTGGACTTCATTGCATCGACCTGCACCGTTCGGATGTCAGGCTGGGCAGGATCGTTTCCGAGCGTTGCCGGGTGTTGTCTCCGGAAAGGAGGTTGTCACGCCGGGAGAAGATCAACTGTATCTTTGAGTCTGCCGACAAGACGATCTGGCTCGGTACTTACGGCAACGGCCTTTTCCGGTTGACCGGGCGGGAGGATAACCAGTATATATTTAAGAACTATGGAACCGAATCAGGGCTATCGGACAATGTTATTTATGCGATGGAGGAGGACGATACCGGCAATTTGTGGTTAAGCACCAACCGGGGTGTTACCAGCTTCTGTCCGCAGACGGAACGGGCAACGGCTTATTATACGACTGATGGCCTGCCCAGCAACCAGTTTTATTGGGCTGCTTCCGAACATACCTCCGACGGGAAGTTACTGTTCGGTAATGTGGAAGGGGCTGTTATGTTCGATCCGGTGATCCGCAAATCGGATACGACCGAGCTGAAAGTGACGATCATCGGCGGCCGTTTGTATAACGAGCCGGTAAATCCGCGTGTCCTTTCCGGGAAGTGGAATCTGCGGGAACAGGATAAGTCTATTTCGATCGAGTTTGCTACCTTATATTATGTGTCTCCCGAAAAGATACGCTATGCATACCGGTTGGAAGGTTTTGATGCCGACTGGGTGGAAGTGGAGTCTAACCGCCGTTTTGCCACTTATACGAACCTGCCGGCGGGCAATTATACCTTCAGCGTAAAATGTACGAACCCCGACGGAGAATGGTCTGACCATATTACGGAGCTGAATATCCGGGTGACACCACCTTTCTATAAAGAGAAATGGTTCCTGGTTTCCGTGCTGGTGATCGTCGTTCTGCTGATCTATTATTATAATGAAATGCGTATCACCAACCTGCGTCGCCAGAAAGAACTGCTGGAAAAGAAAGTAGAGGAACGGACGCGTAAGATCGAAGTGCAGAAAGACGAGATCCTGACCCAGAAGAAGGAACTGGAAGAATCCGACCGACAGCTTCAACAGGCTACGCAGGATAAGATCAATTTCTTCACCAACATCACCCACGAATTCCGTACGCCGCTGACACTTATCCTGGGGCCGATCGAACAGGCACTGACACTTAGCCAGAACCCGAAAGTGATCGATCAGCTGACATTGGTGCGTAAGAATTCCAAATTCCTGCTTTCGCTTGTCAATCAGTTGATGGATTTCCGTAAGGCGGATGCCGGAAGCATGAAGGTGAACAAGGTGCCGGGTAACTTTACGGAGTTTATCGAGTCGATTATCCTGCCGTTTAAAGCCCTGTCCCAGTCGCGGAATATACGGATCGATGAGGGGTACCGGATCACGCAGCCTTGTTTCAGCTTCGATCCCGATCTGATTCGGAAGGTGTTGATCAACCTCTTGTCGAATGCCGTCAAATTTACTCCTGACAACGGATGTATCCGTTTATCGGCTGCTTTACTGTCGAGTAAAGCAGCCGATAAACGGCAAGCGATATGTAAATATCTTTATATCTCGGTAGGTGATACCGGGATCGGTATTCCTGATGACGTAAAGGCACTGATCTTTGAGCGTTTTTATCAGGCGGACAATCAAACTACTTACCCTGTTTACGGACAGAGTGGCACGGGCATCGGCCTGTACCTTTGCAAGCAGATCGTGGAATTGCTGGGTGGCTCGATCTCAGTGAAGGACAATCCTTTGGGGGGAACGACCTTCCGGCTGTTACTACCGCTGACAGCCGAAGATATGGATGTGGAGATGAACAGCGAATATTACGTTTCACCGGAAGTCTACGACCGTTCTATGGAGATCGAAGAAGAATATAAAGAAGTACATGAGCCTGTGGATCAGGATAAACCGTTGTTGCTCGTGGCCGAGGACAATCCCGATATGCGGGCCTTTATCAAGTCGATACTGGAAGACAAATTCACGATTGTCGAGGCTTCCAACGGTGAGTTGGCACTGAAAAAGACGTTGAAGTATTTGCCCGACTTTATCATTTCCGATATCATGATGCCTGTGATGGACGGTCTGGAGTTTTGTAAGAAGGTGAAGAATAACTTTACGACTTCCCATATCCCTGTCCTGTTGCTGACGGCCAAAACATCGACGGATGTCCGCATCGAAGGGTATAAGGTAGGAGCAGACGGTTATATTGCCAAACCGTTTGATGCCGAGCTGCTGGTAGCCCGTATCAACAACATGCTCGAAAGTAAGAACCGCCTGCATAAAGCCTTCGGAAGCAGCCTGGATGTAAAGACGCTCGATATCCGGGAAGAGTCGCAGGATCGGAAGTTCCTCGATAAGTTGATGGAAGTGATAGAGGAAAACTACCAGGATGCCACTTTCGACGTAGCAGAGTTGATTGAGAAGATGCACATGAGCAAAAGCTTGCTTCATAAGAAACTGCAATCGCTGGTAGGGCAGTCGGCCGTGAAAGTGATCCGCTCTTACCGTCTCACGAAAGCGAAAGAGCTGATGGAGTCGGCGGAAAAGGCACCCGTTTCTGTTTCAGAAATAGCATACGAAGTCGGCTTCAACGACCCGAAATATTTCACCCGTTGCTTCACCAAACATTATGGAATGAGCCCGAGTGAATTTTTAAGCAGTTGATAGCTTTCAAGCGGCTTTTGTATGGTAATAACGAAAATATCCTTACATTTGTCTTCTAAAATATTATGAACGTTAATTAAAATAGCATGCAAAACACAAACTCTTCTTCAAAGGGGTATCTATTTCCCCTGGTGGTAATCGGCATCCTGTTCTTTATGATCGGATTTGCCCTTGGTATTAACGGATTGATTATTCCGTTTCTGCGTACAGCCTTGGATCTGACAACTGCTGAATCTTATCTGGTATTGGCTGCAACCTTCTCGACCTTTATTATATTCGGATATCCCAGCGGACTGGTGATCAAAGCGATCGGATATAAAAAGACGATGATCTTATCCTTCCTGTTCTTTGCGATAGGATTGTATTTGTTTATTCCTTCTGCAGAGAATCAGAGCTTTGCCATGTTCCTGCTGGCTTCTTTCATCAGTGGTATCGGTAATACCATGTTGCAGGCAGCTGTGAATCCGTACATCACGATCTTAGGCCCGTTGGAAAGTGCGGCTACCCGTATGAGTATGATGGGTATTGCCAACAAGGCGGCCTGGGCGATCGCTCCGATCTTCCTGGGTATCTTCCTGAACCTGGGGGATGTAAAGCTGGAAGATATCAAGCTTCCGTTCTACTTCATCTCCGGTATCTTTGTGTTGCTGGGTATTTTAGTTGCTTTCGTTCCGCTGCCTGAAGTAAAAGCCGAAGGTGAAGACGAAAACGACGAGGCCGCAGCTTCCTCATATGCCGCTAATAAGACAAGCATCTGGCAGTTCCCGCACTTGCTTCTTGGCTTGGTATCACTACTGTTCTACGTGGGTGTCGAAACGTTGGCGATGGCTAGTATCGTGGACTATGCTACTTCTTTAAACTTGCCCGATCCGCAGGTATATACCTCTTATACGGTGATCGGTATGGTGATCGGTTATCTGGTTGGTGTATTCTTCATTCCCAAATATATTTCACAGGAACGGGCAATGTTCGTCTGCGCGATTATCGGTCTGATTAGTTCTTTATTGATCGTTCTGACTCCAATGAATATCTCTATCTGGTTCGTTGCAGTATTAGGTTTAGCTAACTCGCTGCTGTGGCCGGCTCTGTGGCCGATGGCTATGAAAGACCTGGGTAAGTTCACCAAGACAGGTTCTTCCTTGCTGGTAATGGCTATCGTGGGTGGTGCCGTGTTCCCCTTACTGTTTGGTTGGTTGACCGACGTATTTGGAAATATGCAGCAGGCATACTGGATCTGTTTCCCGGCATACCTGATGATTTTCTACTACGCTTTGAGCGGACATAAGATCCGTATCTAAGATAAGTCAAAATATAATTAAAAAAGCCTTATCCGGATTATTCCGGATAAGGCTTTTTTAATTATATGTAATTTTCTGCTAATATTTCAGTAAACGATCTATCTGTTAATTTGCTTTCTATCCAGGAAAGTACATCGAACGTCTTAAGTAATTGCTTTTCATATTTATCTTTCCTGATTTTTTCTATTTCTTTCTGGTAGTGTTGCCATAGTTTATCGCGTGTTTTTTGATAAGAAGGTAACGGATAAGACATGACGAAGCGAAACAGCAGCTTCTCTGTGTGATAAGTCTGTTTCTCATAGCGTATATTACGTTTTATGGAATTGATCTCATTCTCAAAGAAACTATAATCGCCGACTTCGGCTTGTATCAGTAAGTTGATCAATCGGGCTGTTTTGTAGGAGGGTAGGGCACTGTATAGTTTACCCGAACTGAATATCTTCTTCATGCTTTTGCGGGCTTTATCCGCTTTTCCCAGGGATAAATATAGAATGGCTGTGCTTAGATTTAGTTTTAGTTGTGTTTCCAGTCTGAGCAGACCTATCTTTTTGAATAGACCGTTTTCATGGTCACAAAATAACTTCATTGCTGCTTCAAACCTGCCTGTATTTATGTAACTGGCCTGTTCGTATTGATATATGGAAGCGCTGATTTCCAGAAGGAATTCAGTTGGGTAGTCACCTTGTTGTATTTTCTTCAGCCGATCGATGAAAAAGGGCATTTCCTGATATAATCCGGCCAAGTGAAGGCTGTCGAGTACACCTTTTATGGCACTCAGATAATAGATGGGAGGGTTCAGTATCAGATGTTGGTTGGATTCAAAGAGGGTGATAAGCTCCTGATAGAAACGAATGGCTGATTTATAGTTGCCAATGTTCAGGTAATAGGTTGCCTGAAACAGAAGATGTAGCTTTTTAGCTTCAAACCCTTTGTACGAGCTATTGGCTATCAGGTTCAGTTCGCTTAAAATCAAATCGTTCAAGTTGTCTTTTTGCTTATCGGAACGGATGTAACCCTTGTGAGTGATCCGGTATTTCAGAATATCATACAGTTGCAGATGGAGATTGACGTTTCTCGAATACTTCATGACATCATTGATCTTCATCTGTTTATTGACCAACTCCCGTTCGGATATACCCTTGAAGCCAAGTGAGCTGAGATACTTCAGCTCTGTTCGGCGGATCAGTAGGAGGAGCGGATCATTCTCATTGGTTACGGCAAGGCTTTTGGCTTTATCCAATTGTTTGAAAGCATCTTCAAACAACTCTCTTTCAAACAGGATGTCTGCTTTCGTTATATAGTTGAAGATATCGGCCTGCACATCTTCTTTTTTTCGTAAATGTACCAGACAATCCATAATAACCCGGTAGAGATGTTTGGCAGCCATGTCAAAATTACTCTTGTTTTCTTCCAGGCAATAACGCCTGTAAATTTCATCGGAAGGAAGCCCTTTATTGATCAGGTCGAACAGATGGAGATAGTTCTTTTCGCCACTTTGCAGGTTGGTGTATAGGCGAAAGTATCTTTTTTCTGCCTTTGTCAGAGACTGTATAAGTTGTATCAGATGATCTGGATTTGTGTATTTCATATCTTTTCCGGATTTATTCTGTATGGATTTGAGGTTCTATCAGGGAACGAATTTAGAGAAAGTTTTTCATTTGGGATTATCTGTAGGGTAGAATTATTGATGAAAAAATAGAGAATATACAACTATATTTGTATCGCTTCATTACAGATTTTAAATTCGTATAGATATGTACATTGAACAAGTAAGCCGGCATAATATCCTGGTGGTAGGCAGCAGCAATACCGATATGGTGATCAAGGCCGGACATCTTCCCCGTCCAGGGGAAACTATTCTGGGAGGGACTTTCTTTATGAACCCCGGAGGTAAAGGTGCAAATCAGGCGGTAGCTATCGCCCGTTTGGGAGCATCTGTTACTTTTATATGTAAAACCGGGAGTGATATTTTCGGACATCAGTCGCAACAGCTCTTTGAAGAGGAAGGTATTAATACTTCCTATATCTTTTCAGACTCGGAACATCCTTCCGGTGTAGCCCTGATAACGGTGGACGAACATGCCGAAAACTGCATTGTTGTGGCTTCCGGTGCAAATGCCAATTTATTACCTTCCGATCTGGCGAAAGCAGAAGAGGCTATCGACCAGGCGGATATCGTTTTGATGCAGTTGGAGATTCCGATGGAAACTGTGGAATATGTGGCAGAAATAGCCTACCGTAAGAATAAGAAAGTCATATTGAATCCCGCTCCGGCACATCCGTTATCTCCCTCATTATTAAAACGTCTTTATATGATTACGCCTAACGAGACAGAAGCAGAAATGATTTCGGGGGTGAAAATAACCGATCAGGAGTCGGCTGTCAAGGCAGCGCGTTTTCTATCGGAAATGGGAGTACAAAATGTTATCATTACGCTAGGCTCAAAAGGGGCACTGGTTTATTGCGACGAAGGAGCCGAGCTGGTATCCGCATTGAAAGTAAAGGCAGTGGATACAACGGCAGCCGGTGATGTATTCAACGGTGCTCTGACCGTTGCTTTATCAGAGGGGAGGAGTCAACTCGAAGCTGTTCGTTTTGCCTGTAAGGCTTCGGCTATTTCCGTTACGCGTGTAGGGGCTCAATCGTCTGCTCCTTATAGAAACGAAGTCGATATATTTGAATGAAACAAACCTTTAATAACATAATATCATGAAACATTCCTTTTTGTTAATCTGTGCATTATCCTTGTTAGTGGCCTGTAACGGTTCACCAAAGAAAGCCGTGCAGGAAACGGCAATACAACCAGTCAATCTGATCCTGGATACCGATCTGGGGCCCGATTATGATGATGTCGGCGCAATGGCCGTTCTGCATGCACTGGCCGATAGCGGTTATGTGAATATTCTCGCTACCTTGTCATCCAACCACGATGAATCGGTTATTCCTTGTATAGATGTATTGAATACGTATTTCAATCGCCCGGATATTCCGCTCGGGGCGCCTAAAAGCGAAGGAGGCGTTACAATGACTTCCGGCCATAAGATAAAATGGACGGAGGTTTTGTCTGCCAAATATCCTCATAAGACAAAGAAAACATCAGATGCCCCGGATGCAGTTGAAATATATCGCAAAATATTGAGTTCGCAGCCTGATAACAGTGTGGTGATTTGTACTATCGGCTTTTTCACCAACCTGAAAGACCTGTTGCTCTCTGTCGGGGATGAATATAGTCCGTTGCCGGGAAAAGAGTTAGTTGCCAAAAAGGTAAAGCACTTGGTGTCTATGGCCGGCCTTTTCCCACAAGGACGGGAGTTTAATGTATTCTGCGATACGCCAGCCTCAAAAGTCGTTGCCGAACAATGGCCTACGGAGATTGTCTTCAGCGGTTTTGAGATTGGTAATGCCATCTTGACCGGGAAAAAACTAGTTGCATCCGATATCGCTGACAGTCCTGTGAAAGACGCCTATGCCCAATGTTTTGCAGAGGGTGATCCTGATGGACGGCAGAGCTGGGATCATACGGCTGTATTGGTGGCAGTGAAAGGATATGAACCTTATTATAATGTAGAAAGAGGAACTTTTAATGTCGTAGATGATGAAGGAACTAACTCCTGGACACCCGACGCTGCAGGTAAACACCTTCGCTTGATAGAAAAGTTGTCTCCCGCTCAGATGGCCGGATTGATTGACAATTACATGATGTATCAACCCTCTTCAAAATAAGATTGTGATATGTTTATAGTCCAGAGTTATTCATTAGCGATAGTATTCTGTGTAGTCACCATGCTTTGCTGGGGATCATGGGGCAATACGCAGAAGCTGGCATCCCGGACATGGAGATATGAGTTCTTTTACTGGGACTATGTTCTGGGAGTACTTTTGTTCTCTATCCTTTCCGCTTTCACATTGGGAAGCTTCGGTGCGGAAGGGCGCAGTTTCTTACCGGATTTGGCGCAAGCGGATATTTTCAGTATCGGTAGTGCCTTTTGGGGAGGAGTTATTTTTAATGCATCCAACATATTACTGTCTGCGGCCATTGCCATTTGCGGTATGTCGGTGGCATTCCCTGTCGGTGTAGGTCTTGCCCTGGTTTTGGGCGTTCTGATCAATTATTTCGGTGCGGCAAAAGGAGAACCTTTATATATCTTTGTCGGTGTAGCCTTAATAACAGTTGCAATCCTTCTGAACGGGCTGGCTTATAAAAAGGCGCTTGTCGGTTCGAAGAAAGTATCGGGGAAAGGTCTGTTTATTTCCGTGGCAGCCGGAGTAATCATGGCTTTCTTCTATCGTTTTGTTGCGGCTTCGATGGATCTGGATAATTTCGCTGATCCCGCGGTAGGGAAATTAACGCCTTATACGGCTGTTTTTATTTTTGCGTTAGGCGTTTTTGCCAGTAACTTCTTGTTTAATACAATCGCGATGAAGAGGCCGGTCGAAGGAGAGCCTGTCTCTGTGTCCGGTTATTTCAAAGGAAATATGAAGACTCATCTGGTTGGAGTGTTAGGGGGTGTCATCTGGTGTATCGGGCAATCGTTCAGTATGATCGCATCAGAGAAGGCCGGAGCTGCCATTTCGTACGGATTGGGACAAGGAGCCACTTTGGTATCGGCCTTATGGGGTATTTTGATCTGGCATGAGTTCAAAGGAGCTCCTAAATCATCCGATTATTTGAATGCAGGCATGTTTGTTTTATTTATTACAGGGCTGGTTTTTCTCATTTATGCCGGGGCTTGATTTATAGAATTACAGGTGAATAGGTAGAAATATCGGGAAAAAGCTTTACTTTTGTCTTAGTTTCTTGTTTATTGGGTATAGTATATAACTAAACAAACAGGTCTATGAAAGAAGAAGGTGATGTTTTTAGGAAGTTTCGGGAGTCTTTTAGTAAGATGGACGGACATTTTCATATATTGGAACAGCGGGTACCGGTTGAACTTCAGATGGAGTATTTCAAATACTCCGAACAGGTTCGCAAAGGTAAGGTAAAGCAGGATTTAGATGATATGGATTATACAGCCTTCCGTGAAAGTCTGTCTGATCCCGGGTCGACAACAGATCATAAGAGATATGTATTGTCTATGCTGGCAACTTCCCGTGAGGTAAAAGCATACCGGATGCTGGAAGATTATGTGCAACATCCGGATGAAGATGTGAGTAACTGGGCTTATATGGCTTTAATGGAAAGCCGCATTTCGCTGGAGTCGGAACTGTCGGATGAGAAACAGATATATATTTCGACCGGTTTAGGTGGAAAAGGCGAGAAATTGCGTTTTTATGTATTGATGTTATCGAAGGATAGAAGTCCTTTCCTCGACTATCAGCGTAAAGTGATTGATCGCGAGTTCGCTTATTTCTTACCTAAAGAAGACTGTGAGATCGAACGTCTTACAATCGGTGAACAATATGTTGAACTGGTATTTTTAATACCGGTGCGTGCAGACATCAAGTTAACCCTCGACAGGGTTATCAATGAATGTAACCAGTATGGTGATTTCCTTTCGGATATATTTACGATAACGAACGTAAAAGAACTGACGCAACAGGAAGTGACTGATATTATAAATAAGAATGGAAACAATAAAACAAGCCATTAAATATGGAGTGGTAGGAGTGGGCAACACCCTGATAACGATGGCCGTTATCTGGGTGATGATGAAACTCTTCGGGTGTCGGGAAGGTCTGTCGAATTTGACGGGATATGTAGCGGGGTTACTAAATAGTTTTATCTGGAACAAACAATGGACTTTCAAGGGAAGTTCTACCGGATGGACAAAAGGGGCGATCCGTTTCGGTGTCGCGTTTGCGGTGTGTTACATCCTGCAGTACGGGCTGGTGCTTGTCTTAAATTCCCAGTTGACGATCGATCATTATTACAATCATTTGATAGGAATGGTTTTCTATACGATGATCAATTTTATAATAAACAAGTTTTATACCTTTAAAGCTTAATGGAAATGAAGAAGCTCTCAGTCATAGTTCCTTGCTACAACGAAGAGTTAGTTATCGGCGAGTCATACCGCCGCACGAGAGAGGCTTTACAGTCGCTCCCTATTGCTACTGAGATTATATATATTAACGATGGAAGCCGGGATAAGACCCGTGAGCTGCTGGATGAAATAGCAGCCGCCGATCCACAGGTAAAAGTGATCCACTTCTCCCGGAACTTTGGCCATCAGCCTGCAGTAACCGCCGGGATCAATCACTGTGATGCCGATCTGGCCGTGATTCTGGATGCCGATATGCAGGATCCTCCTGAGTTGATAGCCGGCATGTTGGAATTGCAGGAAAAGGAAAATGCGAACGTTGTCTATTGTGTCCGCAAGTCACGTGAAGGCGAGAGCTTTTTTAAGAAGATAACTTCAAAGGCCTTTTACCGTCTCCTCAATTATATGAGTGACGTTAGTTTCCCGCTGGATACAGGCGACTTCCGTATGATCGACCGTAAGATCATGGATCAGTTCGACCGCTTCCAGGAAAGAGGTAAATATATCCGCGGGTTGATCAGCTGGCTGGGATACAAACAGGTTCCTTTCTATTACGAACGGGAAGCCCGTATTGCCGGTGAGACCAAATACCCTTTCAGCAAGATGTGGAAGTTTGCATCGACTGCCATGCTCTATTTCTCCAAGAAGCCGTTGCGTCTGGCAACTAGCCTCGGATTTATAGCCGTTGTAGTCGGAATTGTCCTGGCAGCCTGGTTCACTTTAGGTAAACTATATGGCTTCAGTAATGCAGAAAGCGGATGGACTTCCATCATGACTTCCGTTATATTCTTTGGCGGTGTGCAGTTGCTGACGGTAGGCGTATTGGGTCAATATGTCGGTATCCTGTTCGATGAGATCAAGGCGCGTCCCGAGTATATTATCGACGAAAAGAAAAACTTCAGATAAAGGTATTTCAGGTTTCCTTCGGATGTAATTTTGTTTTCATCCGAAGGAACTCTTATTTTCTCCCGGAAGGAATACAATCAGTCCGTAAATATCTTTCTATATATATGACAATAAGGAGTCTCCCCTTTCTTGTCGTAATAATGCTGATGGTAATCCTCTCCAACCCAGAATTTCTCGGCAGGTTCCAGCGCTGTGGCAACCTTGTAACCCATACCGAATAACTTCCCGATATAATTCTCCGCCATTTCTTTTTGCTCCTCACTGCAATAGAAGATAACGGAGCGGTACTGGCTTCCTATATCCGGTCCTTGTCCGCCTACCTGCGTGAAATCATGCGTCTCGAAATAGAGGCGGAGCAACTGCTCGAAACTGACCTGTGTCGGATCGAAGACCACTTCAACTGTCTCTACATGGCCGGTCGTCCCGGTTTTCACTTCCGGATAGGAAGGATTGTTCAAGGTTCCACCCATATAACCGACATGCGTGCTGTCTACTCCTTTTACTTTTCCCAGATGATATTGTGTCCCCCAGAAGCAGCCGGAAGCAAAATAAGCTGTTTCCTTATGGAATTTATTTTGTACCATATTCTTATTCTTGGTTTAGATTATTTTGTTTATTCTCGTGCAAATATAATCTTTTATTTTGCAATGGATAGCAGGACTTCCCTGTTATATCCATCTCTTAACGCTCCAAACACTTTGAATCTTCCTTAAAATGTATACCTTTGTGCCGCTTTTTATAAAAGGGAGCGATTATATGTTTAACTTGTAAGGAATAAGGGATAAGTCTATGCAAAAGTCCGACTGCATCATCAGCGTGGAGCATGTGTCTAAATTCTTCGGGGACAAGGCCGTTCTGAATGATGTGAATTTGTTTGTCCGCAAGGGCGAGTTTGTAACGATATTGGGGCCTTCCGGTTGTGGTAAGACCACCTTGCTGCGTCTGATCGCCGGATTTCAGACCGCTTCAGAAGGGGAGATCTCGATAGCAGGAAAAGAGATCACACAGACACCGCCGCATAAACGCCCGGTCAATACCGTGTTTCAGAAGTATGCGCTGTTCCCTCACTTGAATGTATTCAACAATATCGCTTTCGGCCTGAAGCTTAAAAAGCTGCCTGCCGCAGTTATCGAGAAGAAGGTGAAACAAGCCCTGAAGATGGTAGGTATGACCGATTACGAATACCGCGATGTAGACTCCCTCTCCGGCGGCCAGCAGCAACGTGTTGCCATCGCCCGTGCCATCGTCAACGAGCCCGAAGTGCTGTTGCTCGACGAACCCCTGGCAGCCCTCGACCTGAAGATGCGTAAGGACATGCAGATGGAATTGAAGGAAATGCATAAATCCCTCGGTATCACCTTCGTCTACGTGACCCACGACCAGGAAGAAGCACTGACCCTGAGCGATACCATCGTTGTGATGAGCGAAGGCCGCATCCAGCAGATCGGAACCCCCATCGATATATATAATGAACCCATCAATTCATTCGTCGCCGACTTTATCGGTGAGAGCAATATCCTGAACGGACTGATGATCAAAGATAAACAAGTCTCCTTTGCCGGACACGACTTCGAGTGCGTGGACGAAGGCTTCGGAGAACAAGCTCCGGTGGATGTGGTGATCCGCCCCGAAGACATTTACATATTCGAACCATCGGAAGCAGCCATGCTGACCGGTACGGTTACTTCTTCTATCTTCAAAGGTGTGCATTACGAAATGATGGTGCAGACCCCCGAAGGCTATGAGTTCATGGTGCAGGATTACCACAGCTTTGATGCAGGACGGGAAGTCGGCCTTCTGGTAAAGCCCTTCGATATCCACGTCATGAAGAAAGAGCGCGTATGCAACACGTTTGAAGGCAAGCTGATCGACCCGACCCACGTTGAATTCCTGGGCAATACTTTCGAATGTACGGAAGTATCCGGTATCGACTCCGACACCCCTGTCAAGGTGGAAGTCGATTTCCGTCACGTCATCCTCGAAGACAACGAAGAAGACGGTAAACTGACCGGAGAAGTGAAATTTATCCTCTATAAAGGCAACCATTATCATCTGACCGTGTTTACAGACTGGGACGAAGATATCTTTGTCGATACCACAGACGTCTGGGACGACGGCGACCGCGTCGGCATCCGGATTGCCCCCGAGAACATTCGTATTATTCATAACTAAAAGGAAGGGAAGTGATAAATAACATCTCAGCATTCTTTATGCGTCGCAGGAACTGGACGATCCCTTACGCATTATTTCTGGCAGTATTCGTAGTCATGCCGTTGCTCCTGATCGTCCTGTATGCTTTTACAGATGCCGAAGGCGCATTTACCTTCGCCAATTTCCGCAAGTTCATGATGCATCCCGAAGCGTTGAACACTTTCGTCTATTCCATCGGGATCGCTATTATCACCACGCTGGTCTGCCTGCTGCTGGGGTATCCGGCCGCTTATATACTGAGCCAGGCACGTTTCAATACCTCCCGTACGATGGTGGTACTGTTTATCCTCCCGATGTGGGTGAATATCCTGATCCGTACGCTGGCAACGGTCGCCCTGTTCGACTTCCTGAACCTTCCGTTGGGAGAGGGGGCGTTGATATTCGGCATGGTGTACAACTTTCTTCCTTTCATGATCTATCCCATCTACAACACCTTGCAGAAGATGGATCGCAGCCTGATCGAAGCCGCCCAGGATCTGGGAGCCAATCCGTTGCAGGTCTTTATAAAAACAATCTTCCCGCTGTCCATGCCCGGCGTGATGAGCGGTATCGTGATGGTGTTTATGCCGACCGTATCGACCTTCGCCATTGCCGAGTTGCTGACAATGAACAATATCAAGCTGTTCGGTTCGACCGTGCAGGAAAGCATCAATAACGGAATGTGGAACTATGGAGCTGCCCTGTCTCTTATCATGCTGCTGCTGATCGGAGTCACCATCCTGTTTACTAACGAGGAAGACAGCGCCTCAAACGAAGGAGGAGGTGTGATATGATGACGAAGATACTGGCTAAAACTTATCTCTGGCTGCTTCTTTTCCTGCTGTATTCCCCGATTCTGATCATTATGATCTTCTCTTTTACCGAAGCCAAAGTGCTGGGTAACTGGACGGGATTCTCAACAAAACTATATAGTTCGTTGTTTACTGGAGGTGTGCAACGTTCGCTGGTAGGGGCTTTGTGGAATACATTCGCCATCGCCATGCTGGCCGCATCTATCTCCACGATATTAGGCAGCATCGCGGCCATCGGTATCTTCAACCTGCGGACACGTCCGCGGCAGGTGATGAACTTCACGAATGCCATACCGATGATGAATGCGGATATCATAACCGGGGTTTCCCTCTTCCTGCTGTTCGTCAGCTTTGGGGTTTCGCAGGGCTTTACGACGGTTGTGCTGGCGCATATCACTTTCTGTACCCCTTATGTGGTATTGAGCGTGATGCCCCGTTTGAAGAAGATGAACCAGAATGTGTATGAAGCGGCACTCGACCTGGGGGCGACCCCGTTCCAGGCTTTACGCAAAGTGATCCTGCCTGAGATACGTCCGGGAATGATCAGCGGCTTTATCCTGGCGTTCACCCTTTCGATCGACGACTTTGCCGTTACGATCTTTACCATTGGTAACGAAGGACTGGAAACACTTTCCACCTTCATCTATGCGGATGCCCGCAAGGGGGGACTTACACCTGAACTGCGCCCGCTGTCGACCATTATCTTCATCACCGTACTGGTGCTCCTGATCGTGATTAACAAGCGTGCCGAAAAATCCGCTGCAAAGTAATAGAATAGAAGAATGAATAGACTGATTAAAATAGTATGTGTACTGGCCGCCTGCCTGGGAATGCTCTCTTCCTGTGCACGCACGGATAAGGAACGTAGCAAGATATTGAAGATATACAACTGGGCCGACTATATCGACGAAGGAATACTCGACGAGTTCCCCGTCTGGTATAAGGAGCAGACCGGCGAAGACATCCGTATCATCTACCAGGTATTCGACATCAACGAGATCATGCTCACTAAGATCGAGCGCGGCCACGAAGATTTCGACCTGATATGCCCTTCCGAATACATCATCGAACGTATGTTGAAGAAGAAGCTGCTGTTCCCCATCGACCGCAACTTCGGTAAGACACCGGATTATCTCGACAACATATCCCCCTATATCCGCGAGCAGCTCAACAAATTGAGCCAGCCCGGCATGGAGACAACTGACTACGTAGTCCCTTACATGTGGGGAACAGCCGGCCTGCTCTACAATAAGAAGTTTGTCACACAGGACGAAGTCATGACCTGGGATTGCCTCTGGAACCCCAAGTACAGGAACAAGATCCTGATGAAAGACAGCTACCGCGACGCTTACGGTACAGCCATCATCTACGCCCATGCCAAAGAACTGGCCGACGGCACCGTCACGGTTGAACAGCTGATGAACGACAACTCCCCCGAAGCCATCGCCATCGCCGAGGACTACCTGAAACGCATGAAGCCCAACATCGCCGGATGGGAAGCCGACTTCGGTAAGGAGATGAGGACCAAGACCAAGGCATGGCTCAACCTCACCTGGAGCGGCGACGCCGTCTGGGCCATAGAAGAAGCCGAAGCGGTAGGAGTAGAGCTGGGCTATGAAGTCCCCCTCGAAGGCAGCAACATCTGGTACGACGGCTGGGCAATCCCCAAATACGCCCGCAATGTAAAGGCAGCGAGCTATTTCCTCGACTACCTCTGCCGTCCGGACGTCGCCCTGCGCAATATGGATGCCAACGGCTATGTAAGCGCCGTTGCCACCCCTGAGATACTGGAAGCGAAAATTGATACGACGATCGAAGAATACTCCAACTTGAGCTACTTCTTCGGCCCCGGCAACGATAGCATTCGGATCGACCAGGTACAATACCCCGACCGGAAGGTTGTGGAACGTTGCGCCATGATCCGCGACTTCGGGGATGAAACCGAGCTCGTACTTGAAATGTGGAGCCGTGTGAAAGGTGACAACCTTAACACCGGCATTGTCTTATTGATCTTTGCGGTATTCGGCCTGCTCTTTGTCTGGGTAGTCTACCGCAGGATACGCGATTATAAACAAAAACAGCGTCACCGCCGCCGGCGTCGTCGCTGGTAATTATTACCTGTGAGTATGGAAGGAATTAAGAACCTGATTATAGATTTCGGTGGAGTGATCATCAACTTGACCCGTAACCGTTGTGTGGAAGCATTCGAGAACTTCGGCGTGCCCGATGTGCGCGACCGGATATTGAACAGCAAAGACCTCTTTATGCAGATAGAGATGGGAACCATCACCTCCGCCGAGTTCCGCGACGGTATCCGCCATCTGACCCGGCAGCACCTGACCGACCAGCAGATCGATGCCGCCTGGATCGCCATGCTCGACGACGTGCCGGCTTATAAACTGGATCTGCTGATGGAGCTTCGTTCCAAATACAACACGATGCTGCTCAGCAATACCAACGAGATCCATTGGCTTTGGGCGGAAAAGAACAGCTTCGCCCACAACGGGCACCAGGCCGGCGACTTCTTCAACAAGATATACCTCTCGTACGAGCTCAATATGGTGAAGCCCAACTCCGACATCTTCGAGTACGTTTTGCAGGATGCCGCCATTGACCCCGCCGAAACGCTCTTTATCGACGATGCCATCCCCAACTGCCGCACCGCCGAAGCACTGGGTATCCGCACCTACGCCCCCCAGCCCCGCGAAGACTGGTCGCACCTCTTCCGCTAGGAATACACCGCTTCCGATACGTTAATTAACCCTATTCAGAAAACCAAACGGATTTTGTGCTGTTTCTATAAGCATAAATCTAAACAAATATTTGGTGATTATGAATAAGTTAGTATTATCAACACTCGCGCTGGCCGCCTTCCTCGGCAGTTGCTCGAAAGACGACGACTGCCGGTGCGTGAACGCGAACGACCTGATTACTCCCGAACTGGCAGAAATGTCGGTCACGACAGGCGATGTGACAACCGCCTTTACCGGCGTACTGATGGTCTACCCCTGCCAGGAAGACGCCAGCATCTATTACGGTAACTACTCGCTCAAAGGCGACCTGTGGCCTGTCAACGCTACCTACACCATCAAAGACGGGTCTATCTATAAGGCATCCGCCCCTGTACGGCTTCCCCTGGGCGATTACAACTTCCTTTACTGGGGATTGGCCAAGAACAGCCAGACCGACTCCGTGTATGATGCCGCCGCCATCCGCGAACCCGGTTTGCGCCTGGGAGCCGACCTGTCGGATCTGTATATGACAATGTATCAGGAAGGATATGGTGATACTACCTATATGCCGGTCTACGATTACCTGCATGCCGTCAGTCCGATCAAAGTCGGTACCGACAAGATGAAAGCGACCCTGCAACATGCCGTAGCAGGCCTGAAAGTGGCACTGACGAATAAAGATGGAGACAAGATGGACAGCAGCATTGCTTCCGCCCGTATCCTGATCGGTAATATCGCTACCCGGCTGAATTACTATACGGCCGAGCCCAGCGAATTTACAAAGACCGTTGCTTTCCCTCTGACCATGTCGTCCGATAGCCTGTCGATGTCGGCCAATTCAACCGTCATGGTCTTTCCCTCTTCCGACAATCCTCCGCTGACGATTCTGCTGACACTGAAAAACGGGCAGGTAAAACATTTTCGGAAATCCCTGGCCAATGCCTTGACCGCCGGAAACCGACTGAACCTCAATATTACATTAGGTAATCTGTACTCCGAAGAAACTTCTTCCGACGGCTTTGAAGTGGTGGACTGGACGGAAAGTTCCGAAACGATCGATTTGCCGGCAGGCTGACTGGATAGCGCAATTATAGAAAATACTAAACCAAAATAACAGGTTTTGTAGGGGGGTACCATACTTTTTGGATAGCCCCTTTTCTTCTTATATATCTTTCACCTTCAGTACATTGTAAGACGTCCCGATATCATACACATCGCTTCCGTCCACTTTCTTGATATACTTCACCACGCGGATGGTGACAGGCAGGATCAGTACTTCATAAAGCGATTTCAGTACGGCCTGTGTCCCGATCATGATCAGCAGCTCTCTGGGCGGTATCAGTCCGAGGAAAGCGATCGGGAAGAAGATCAGCGAGTCGGCGCTTTCGCCCGCCAGTGTCGAAACGATGGCACGCAGGGAGAAGTTCTTCCCTTTGGAAGCGATCTTCATCTTGCTCATCACATACGCATTGAGGAACGAACCTACCAGAAACGCGATCAGGCTGGCAATGGCGATACGCGGTGCCATCCCGAACACGAAGTTGAACCCTTCTTCCCCTTCCCAGAACGGGGCGGCGGGAAGCATAACGGCCAGTTGGGCGAACCCGATCACGAGGAAGTTGGAGGCAAAGCCGCTCCAGATAATCAGGCGCGCCTTTTTAAATCCCCATACCTCGGCGATACAGTCGTTGATGATATACGAGATGGGGAATACGATCAGCCCGGCAGTGGCAGTGATGCCGAATACCTGGACTACTTTGGTTTCCAAAAGGTTGGAAGCGACCAGGCATATATTGAACAGGATGCCCAGCAGCATGAAGGGGATTGAAACAGTTGTCTTCTGCATAATTCTTGTTTTTTACGAGGTTTATCAAGCACTCGGGAAAGCCGGGGCTTTCCGTATCATGTCTTTTAATTTCGGGGGCAAAGATAAGTATTTTTTTAGAACCGGTGTGCATAGGTCAGGCCTATTGCATGTTTATAGTTCACCGGGTCGTATACATTAAATATATGGTAGCGGTAATACAATTGCAGCGAGTTCTGTTTGTTTATCTTGTAGTCGCTTCCGGCAGACAGGCGTATCCGGTCGGCATGCATCCGTCCCTGATACCCCGTGTCGTTGAATACTTCGGCATAGGCGAAAGGGCAAATGCCTGTCTTTCGGATCTTGTAGGAGAGGGTGAGCATGCTGCGGAGATAGTTCTTGGGATGCTGGCCACCTGTTTTGTATGTGCTCTGGAAACGTTCGCGGAGCGACAGGGTGAAGTTGCCGACCGGGTAGTTGGCCGAGGCGTAGACGTAGTAACGGTTCCGCAGTTCTTCGGATGCTTTATACTGGCAGAGCAGCATGTAGGCAATGCCTGTCTTGAGGTAGCGGTTGAAAGTGTAGTTCACCTCCCCGGTGGTCAGGAACCACTCCGCCTGCCGGAAGTCGCTTTGGGGACGTATGTCTTCTTCCACCAGGAAGGAGAAGCGGCGGTATATCTTCCCGGATAAACTGACCTTGAATGCCATTCCCGCCCCGTCCATAGCTGCGATAGGAGAGAGGGCCGCCGTGAAGAGGAGAATGCATAGAAGAAAGCAACGATTTCGTTTGAAATAGCTTTTCATGGAGCCTTATAAGTGTTTTTGTTTAGTATCGCTGCAAAGATAATGATAAAACGACTATTTTTGTACCTATTGTAACCTAATAAAAGAAATTCATCGTATGAAGAACATGAGAAAATGGTTTGTGTTGGCCATGTGTATGTTGGCCACTTCCTCACTCTTTAGTCAGCAGAACGATTGGGCGCAGTTCGGTCGTTATGCGGAAGCCAATAAATCGGTCGAGACACCTACACGGGTGGTCTTTATGGGAAACTCCATCACGGACGGTTGGTGGAATACCGACTCTTTATTCTTTCAAAACAACCGTTATATAGGCCGTGGGATCGGCGGACAGACGACCGCCCAGATGCTGGTTCGTTTCCGTGCCGACGTGATCGACCTGCAGCCTAAAGCGGTGGTGATCCTGGCCGGTACCAACGATATCGCGCAGAACAACGGCTATATCGCTCCCGAAAATATCCTGGGCAACATCATCTCGATGGCTGAGTTGGCTAAAGCCAACAACATCGATGTCGTCCTTTGTTCCATTCTGCCTGCCTACGAATACGGCTGGCGCAAAGGTCTGGAGCCTGCCGATAAGATCATCGCCCTGAACAAGATGATCAAGGAGTATGCCGACCGTCATAACCTGACTTATGTGGACTACCATTCCGCCCTGAAAGATGCCCGCAACGGACTCCCCGAAAAGTATTCGAAAGACGGCGTACATCCTACTATGGAAGGGTATAAGATCATGGAACGCCTGATCTCGGAAGCGCTTGAAAAATACTAGAATACAGTGTGTATCCCTGTCCGTGAAGGGTGGGGCTACATGTTAATCTCCTGCATACCTATTGCATTTCCCGGAAATTCAGATATCTTTGCCCCGAATTATAATAACTGCTTTTTGAACACACAATCTTTACATATAGATGCTTAATAACAGCCTGTAACTCTTTTCAGGCTGGCCACTTCTATTCTTTTGGGTAATAATCTCTACCCGAATCGATTTTTATATATAAATAAAACAATGATGGAAAATGATGTTCAGATCAGGAGGGCAACTTCTGACGATTTTAACGACGTGATGCAGATCGAAACACTCGCTTTCGGTAGTGCTAAAGAGGCTGAATGGGTAGCTGAGGTCATAGCCGCTGAGAATACGGAGCCGTATCTCTCCCTGCTGGCCTTTTACCGGGGGGAAGCGGTAGGCCATATCCTCTTTACTCCGGGAGTAGCGGAAGGTTCTGCCGATGCTTCTTCGATCTATATACTTGCCCCGCTTGCTATAAAGCCGGCATATCAGAAGCAAGGCCTCGGCGGACTGCTGATCGAAGCGGGCTTGCGGTATCTGAGGGAGTCCGGCGTAAAGCTGGTTTTAGTATTGGGGCATAAAGAGTATTACCCCCGGCACGGTTTCAACGCCGATGCGGAAAGCGCAGGTTTCTTCCCGCCTTACCCGCTGCCCCGTGAGTATGCCGACTACTGGATGTACCAATACCTGACCCCCGATACGGATAACATCCCGAAAGGTCGTATCCGCTGTACAACGGCCTTAGACAAGCCGCAGCACTGGCGGGAGTAATTGTTTATACTTCTACTTCCAGTACCGCCGGGCAGTGATCCGAATGTACGGCGTCATTCAGAATGTAGGCTTCTTTTAATAAGGGTTTGACCGGTTCGCTTACCATACAGTAATCGATGCGCCAGCCCTTATTGTTCTTGCGTGCACTGAAACGGTAGCTCCACCAGGTATATTGCTGCTTCTCCGGGTTCAGGTAACGGAAGGTATCGATAAAGCCGGCATCGAGGAAGCGGGTCATCCATTCGCGCTCTTCGGGAAGGAAACCGCTGTTCGTGGCGTTGCGTACCGGGTCGTGGATGTCGATCGGTTCATGGCAGATATTGTAATCGCCGCAGAGGATCAGCTTCTTTCTTGTTTTTTGCAGTTCCACCACATAGTTCTGAAAGTCTTCCAGCCATTCCATCTTGAAGGCCTGCCGCTCGTCACCGCTAGTTCCTGAAGGATGGTAAACGCTTACGACGGAAGTGTCGCCATAATCCGCACGGATGAAACGTCCTTCGTTATCATACTTTTCTATTCCCATGCCGATCTCCACATGGTCGGGTTCCCGGCGTGTGAGGATGGCAACACCGCTATATCCTTTCTTCTGCGCACTGAAGAGGTAGGGTTTGTAGCCCAATCCTTCAAACGCTTCAGAAGGAAATTGTTCCGGTTGGAGTTTGGTTTCCTGTATGCAAAGTACATCCGGTTGTTCCTGTGCCAACCATTCCGGCAGGCCTTTGGTTACGGCGGCACGCAGGCCGTTGACGTTGTATGTGATGATCTTCATAAATCTGACTTTTATTTTGTTTATATGAACCCAAAGATAGTATTTAATTTTACAAATATATGCCGTATATTTGTGGAAACGTTGCAGAATAAATAAGATGATTACAAAACTGGTAATAGAAGGTTATAAGTCGATACGCAATCAGAAGGTGGAGTTGAAATCTCTGAACATACTGATTGGCGGGAATGGCATTGGGAAAACCAATTTTATTTCGGCTTTTAGTTTGATGCGTAATATATACGACAGAAATCTGCAAGCTTACGTATTGAAAAAAGGCGGAGCTGATGCCCTTTTGTATATGGGGAAGAAAGTAACTAAAAGTATGGAGCTTGCTCTCCTTTTCAAAAATGGGAATGATGACAGCCATTATATGGTCCGGCTGCAAGAAGCACAGGATAGGCTGCTGATTGAGGACGAAATTTCTTTCTATTCAATAGCTCATGGTAAAGTGAGTTATGAAAATCACGAAAACGACACAACGGAATCATCCATCAGTATGGAAGAGGGCGAACATGCCTGTTATATAAAATCTCTGTTACAGCAATTCGAGGTCTATCATTTTCACGATGCCGGCGATAGTTCTCCTATGAAATCATTTTCTCAGGTACACGATAATACCTATTTGAAGAAGGATGGTTCGAATATTGCAGCGTTCCTTTATTATTTGAAAGAGCGCTATCCGAAATATTATCAGCGTATAGAGAAAACAGTCGCTTCAGTATCTCCCTTTTTCGACTCCTTTCAATTAGCACCTAACCGGTTAAATCCTGAAATTATTCGTCTGGAGTGGAAGCAAAAAGGGGCAAAAGATGTTTATTTCAGCGGCTATCAGTTGTCGGACGGTTCTCTACGTTTTATTTGTCTGGCTACTCTGTTAATGCAGCCGGAGCCTCCTGCTACGATTATTATTGATGAACCGGAGTTGGGTTTACATCCTGTGGCTATCAATAAACTGGCAGCTCTGATTAAGAAAGTGTCGGCACAATCGCAGGTAATTATTTCTACACAGTCGGTCAACCTTGTTGATAATTTTGAGGCTGATGACATTATTGTAGTGGATATGAAAGATAACGCTTCTTCTTTTATCCGTCTTGATGAAAAGGCTTTGCAAGTATGGTTGGAAGAGTATAGCCTGGGAGAAATCTGGGAGAAAAACCTCATAGGTGGTCAACCATTTAAACCGACTGCATTATGAGATGGAATCGTTTGGTTATTATTGTTGAAGGTGATAGCGAAATTATTCTGATGAATAATTTGGTGATCCCCTATTTATACGGCATAGGTGAGATCCTTCCTTGTACGATCACTGTACAGAAAATCACAACCAATCGCAAACTGAATAAGAAAGGTGGAAACATAAACTTTCAATATTTGAAGAATGAAATAGACCGTGTTTCGGCTCAGGGTAAGTTACTGATAACTACTTTTCTCGACCTCTTTCGTCTTCCGGTTGATTTTCCCGGATACATAGCAGATAATCCGGATGTCAATCGGATTGAAGCTGCAATGCGCGAAGTGATTGGGGCGGACGGATTTATTCCATACATTCAGAAATATGAGTTTGAAGCACTTCTTTTCTCTGCATTGGAAAGTTTTGAACTTGTAGTCGATGATGGCTCTCAACTGGAAAAGATTAAAGAGATTATTGAAGCGTTCGAAACTCCCGAAGACATAAATGGAGGGCCTTCAACCGCACCATCCAAGCGTCTGCAACAAATTTTTCCGTACAACAAAACAGCAGATAGTGAACTGATCCTCGATATGCTGACTGTTGATCTTATTCGGGAAAAATGTCCTCGCTTCAACATCTGGATACAACAGCTGATTGATATGTTAAAAAAGTAGTTATATTTGTTTTCATATCATTTACCCAGGAAACAGGTATCCAGATACTGCATGAACTTATCCTTATACTGGCTGCCGATCGGGATATAGACCTCTTTCCCGAAGATAATGCGGTTGTGGGCCACGGCGGTGATCTTAGACAGGTTGACCATGTAGGAACGGTGTACCCGCATAAACTTCCCGGATGGTAAAAAAACTTCCGTTTTGTATGCTATGAATGCAAATGAATAATACTTTTGTAGCGGCAAAAAGAAAACAATACTAGATTAGTACAGAATGGAAGATATTAGTTTTGAGGCCCGCGTGCTTCATACCCCTTACGAAAAGCCGGATGCATATAACGCATTATCCATGCCGGTATATAACACGGCTGCATACGAATTCGATACCGCCGAAGCGATGGAGGCCGCCTTTTGCGGAAACACATCCGACCATGCTTATTCAAGGATCACGAATCCTACCGTACAATATTTTGAAGATCGTGTACGCGCCATTACCGGAGCCATGAGTGTTACTGCCCTGAACTCGGGAATGGCCGCTATCTGCAATACGTTGATGACGATCGGACGTGCCAATGCAAATATCGTTACGTCGCCGCACCTGTTCGGGAATACGTTTTCGCTGATGAAGAACACACTGGCCGCTTTCGGTATGGAAGCCCGCTTCTGTGACCTGACAAACCCGGACGAAGTACGTACCAACATCGATTGCAATACCTGTGCCCTCTTTCTGGAAGTGATTACGAACCCGCAGCTGGAAGTCGCCGATTTGAAACTGCTTTCTTCTATCGGAAAAGAAGCGGGCATCCCGTTGATTGCCGACACGACGATCGTACCTTTCTCCGTCTTTCATGGAAAGGAATACGGTATAGATATAGAGATCATATCCAGCACAAAATATATATCCGGCGGTGCGACCAGCATAGGGGGACTGATTCTGGATAACGGTACTTTCGATTGGAGCCATTTCATCACCCTAAAACATTGGTACGAACAGTTCGGCGAACGCGCCTTCACTGCCCGCTTTCGTAAAGAGATCCATCGTATCCTGGGTGCTTATATGACTCCCCAGGTCGCATATATGCAGACCCTGGGACTGGAAACGATGCAGGTACGCTTCGACCGACAGGGAATGACTTGCCTGGAACTGGCCGGACGTTTGCAGGCATTGGACGGCATTGTTTCGGTCAATTATACCGGACTGAAGGACAACCCTTATTATAAACTGAGCACGGCACAGTTCGGCAAATACCCCGGCGCCATGCTGACATTCGACCTGGTTTCGCGCGAAGCCTGCTTTGCCTTTATGAACCGTCTGAAGCTGATCCGCCGTGCGACCAACCTCTTCGATAATAAGACACTCGCCATCCATCCGGCCAGTACCATTTATGGCGGTTTCACGGAGGAACAGCGGCAGAATATGGATATCAGCCAACAGACCATCCGCCTGTCGATCGGCCTGGAGTCGGTGGACGATCTGTATAACGATATCAGGCAAGCTTTAACCGCAGACGTATGAGAACCCTTGTCATAGCCGATAATCAGGACATCACTAAAGCCGGCATTTTATATCTCATAGATAAGATGCCGGAGGTCGGTCTAGTGATTGAAGCGGCCGACAAGAAAGAATTGCTCCGGCTGCTGGTGCGCTATCCCGATGCAGTCGTCCTGCTGGATTATACACTTTTCGACCTGAATAGTGCCGATGAATTGATCATCCTGCAGGAACGGTTCAAGCGGATTTCCTGGATACTTTTCAGCGAAGAGTTGAGTGAAGATTTCATCCGCCGGATAATTTTCAGCAGCGAAACGTTCAGTATTGTACTAAAAGATTCTTTTTTAGAAGAAATTCGTATGGCAATATTTTCCGCTTTCCGTTCGCAGCGTTTCATCTGTAACCGGATAAATAATTTACTTTCCGACAGGAAAACCGGACTGCAAAAAGAACATCCCGTGCTGACATCTACGGAGACGGAGATATTGAAATCCATTGCTTTAGGAAAAACGACGAAGGAGATTGCCGCTGAGCGTTTTTCAAGTATTCACACCATAACCACGCATCGGAAGAACATCTTTCGTAAGATCGAAGTGAACAATTTGCATGAAGCAACCCGCTATGCACTTCGTGCAGGAATTATAGATTCTGCTGAATATTATATTTAAAATAAATTATTTCATTATCTTTACGGCTGATTTAGTCGCTATCGCTTGGTTTTTAGGTTCTGATGAACATTTTCCGGGAGATGGTTGTTTAATGACTATAATTCTTATTTTATTAATAAAAAACTCAATGAACAGAGCAGAACTCGTTGCAGCCTTAGCCGAAAGAAGCGGGCTACAAAAACAGAAAGCAAGCAAGGTGCTAGAAGCCTACATGGAGATCGTAACTGAAGTTTTGTCAGCGAATGACGAAGTAACCCTTATTGGTTTTGGTACTTTATCACCCAGACCGCAAAACAGCCGTATGGCCCGTAACCCCAAAACAGGAGAACCTGTTATGATCGAGGCCAGAAGAACAGTTAAGTTCAAACCCGGTAAGTTTTTACTGGAAGCGATGAATGACAAGAAATGAAAGAAATGAAAAAGCGTCCTTCTCTGTGACAGGGAGGGATGCTTTTTTTATGGCCTGACCTTGCGTCAGAAGATTACTTATCTGATTTACACCATATCTTCCCCTGTCTTTACAATCTCCACCTTCAGCGTTTTATGGAAAGGAGTGAAGCGCGAAATCACCATCACGACAATAGCAAAGATCAGTACGTAGCCGATGATTGTCTTTAAGGCAAGCAACAGGCTTTGCGTTTGGAGTGTCGTGTAAAGACTGTTGCATGCCAGTGCTGTCGCGTCGGTCATACTGTGTCCCTGCGCCAGCATGCCTGTCCTGGATTGCTCATACAGTTGTGCTGCCACCGGATTATCCATACGCATATTCTCCGATAAGATCGTCATGCCCTGCAACTGTACGCGGTAAAGCATATTGTTGAAGAAAGACGATGCCAGTGCCGGGGCTATTACCGAGCGGCAGGTAATCAGAAAGAAAGCATTATATATCATCAGCTTCGGGTTCATATCTTCTACGACAAATACGCCGAAAGCAATAAACAGGATCATCATGCCCATTCCCCGGAGGAATGTCGGAAGGTATAACATCTCGTATCTCCCGTCGGGAGTGATCCCGAAATAGAGGATGGCCAGATAAATCACATAACACAACATTCCCCCCGAAATAAGTACCCTGAAACGCCACCGTTGCCACCGGAACCACCAGAAACAAATCATCGCCCCGCATATAAAGCCCGGCAGCATCCACAGGTTGAGGAAGTTGGCATGTACGCTGTCTACCCGTATAATACTATTCATATAACTGGTAACCAACGAACTGGTGGAAGAAAAGAACATGACCAGCATCATGTAAAAGTAACCGATCAACGCTTTGCTGCTGTTCAGCACTTCCAGCCGGAGATAAGGATTCCGCGTCGTCTTTTGCCGGAACAGGAACAGCCAGACCAGGACGGGCAGCGACAACACATAAACCGTTATCTTTGTCGACGAAAACCAGTCGAGCGTCTTGCCGTAGGTGGCCGACCAGATAGTAAAGAGCAGGATAGATGCCATGAGCAGGATACTTTTCCAGTCGATCTCCTTAAACGGGAAATAAACCGGACGCCTGGCATACCGGAAAAACATCAAGATAAAAGATATAGCCACCAGCAGCAGCAAGATAACGAAATAATACATATACTGCCACTGGTAATGATACGCCAGCTGCGCCGTCACCGCCATCGAAACCTGCCCGGCGGAGAACACGATCGGGTAGAAGTAAGCATAAAACTCGCTGCGGACATTCTTCGGACTAAACAGCGGACGAATCATCAGAATAATTTCCAGCATCGCAAACGCTTTCAGGAAACCGATAAAGAAACTGCATACAATAATTATATCCATCTGGTTGACCTGCGCGCAGATAAAGCTGAGTATCACCTGCAATAAAAGGTCGATCAGCAGGATCGTCTTGGTCGTCACTACCGGGCGTACTTTCGGGATCAGTGGGTAAGCCACCGCCATACCCGCCGAAGTGGCATAATAAGCCATGCTGATATCCTCGCTCAACACCCCCAACGTGCCGGAAACCTCGGTGATATTTCCGGTATAAGCACCGTTTATCAGGATAATCGGGAGCATCACGACAAAAGCCGTAACGATACCCAGCCAGCGGGGAACCCAGGGACGTATCGGTACACTTAAAAGTGCTTGGTTAGCCATTTATCCTACTCGTTTTTAGTCTTTTTTCAATGCTTCCGTCTCTACCATCATCCCGGCGCGGAGCCTGTTCATGTCGTCGGGGGAGGCATCTGTCAGGTCGATCCTGACGGGGATGCGCTGCTGTACCTTGATGAAGTTGCCGGCGGAGTTGTCAGTCGGCACCAGGGAATATTTAGAGCCGGTCGCTTCGGAGATGGCCGTCACTTTACCATGGAAGACACGGTTGTCGATGGCATCCACCTTGATACGCACCTCCTGGCCGATATAAATGTTACTGATCTGCGTCTCCTTGTAGTTGGCCGTTATCCATTTGTCGTCGCCGCGTACCAGGTTGCTCAACGTTTGGCCGGCTTGCACCAGTTGCCCGGTTTCCAGCGTACGGCGACCCATATATCCGTCGAACGGGGCGGTGACGACCGTATAGGAGAGGTTGAGCTGCGCCATTTCGAGGTCGGCTTCTTTGCGCAGGATCATGGCTTCCACACTGCCGCTTTTCTTGCTCGTCTCCGAATATTGCGACTGGGCGGCACTTTTCTGGCGCAGCAAAGCGTCGTAGCGGGCTTGCATGGCTTCGTAATTGGCCTTTACCTGTTCGTATTGCTGTTGCGATACCGACTCCTCGGCCAGCAAGTTGGCATAGCGTCGGTAATCCTGTTCCAGTTGCCACAGGCGGGCTTTCGTTTCGGCGATATTGGCATCTTGCACACTGACGTTGACTTCCGAAGTCCGTATACCGGAGCTCAGGATGTCTTTCGATGCGCGGGCGTCGAGCAGGGCGGCTTCCGCATCTTTCAGTTTGATACGGTATTCGCGGTCGTCGAGTATCAGCAAGGTGTCACCCGCTTTTACATGCTGGTGCTCGGTGAAACGGACTTCGCTGATATAACCGGATACACGGATGTTGACCGGGGTGATGTACTGGTCGACGACGGCATCGTTGGTTATCTCGTAGTTCACGTATTTCCAGAAATAATTGACTGTCCAGGATATCCCGCTAAAAGCCAGCAGGATGCACGCTGTATTGAGGGTAATGTTGCGTATCTTCAGTCGTCTGAGTTGTCTTCTTTTCTTATCTAGTCCGGACATATCGGTTTGTTTTTATCTGATTATAAATTCCCGCACGAACGCATCAATTGGTAATAACTGTAAATGACTTCCGTCCGTGCATTCGTCAGCTGCAACTCGGCTTCCAACCGGATGCTGCTTGCATCCAGCAGGTCGGTCAGGATGGAAAGCTGGTTGAGATAACGGTTCCGCACGATCCGGTAATTTTCTTCGGCTTGCCGGACGGAGAGGAGCAAGGCCTCTACCCGGTCGAGCGCCTCATGATGCTTGATCCAGGCACTTTTTACATTGACACGGATATCCTGCCTGACCTGTTCTTCCCTATTCTTCCGGATATTTACATATTGCCGCGCTTCGTGCACCTTATGCTTGTTCCGGTAGAGCGAAGACAGGTTGTAAGAGAGACTGAGCGCGATGTTCCAGTTGTTGGAAAACATATCTTCCATCGTCGTACTCAACGGGCGTGCCAGCGTGTTGGCGGCACGGAGCGAAAGCGAGGGGAGATAATCTGCTTTCGACAGGCGGATATCGTTTTCGGCCAGCCGCGTATTGTAGCGGGCGATCTGCAATTCAGGATAATTCTCGTAAGCCAGCTGCACATATTCGTCGCTGCTTTCGAGCGATACCGCCGTGTAGAGCAGTGTCGTATCGGGTTGGAGCAGCAAGGTTTCATCCAGTCCGAGGACGACATCCAACTGCTGGGAGACGATGGCGATATTGTCGTTCGCTTCCCGGTAAGCCAGTTGGTCGTTGGTCAGTTGCAACTCACTGCGCAGCTCATCGTTGCGGGTGACGATCCCCTCTTTCTTCAAGCGGCGGATATCTTCCAGCCGTCGCGCCGACTCCTCTACGTTACGGGCGAATACCTCTTTTTGCTTGTACAGGCTGAACAGATCCATATATTGGCCGAGCAGCAACAGCTTTATTTCAGCTTTGTCGTTGGTCGAGTTCAGGGCGGCAATCTGCTTTTCCAGCGACGAACGTTTGATTGTATAATGTATCTTGCCGCCCCGGTAGATCGGTTGCGTCACCTCTACATTATAATTATGCGACCAGTCCGGCATGTCGGGATGCACAGGCTGCGAAAGGCCCTGGCGGAAGACGGTCGGCCGCCCGATATATCCCGTGGTAGCCCCGATACTGATGTCGGGTAGCCGCGAGGTCTGTGCTGTTTTTTCCTTGTCTGCGGCTATCACCTCCTGCATGCGGGTGGCTTGCAGCCGCAGACTATTTTCTGTACCCAGGCGAAATAATTCATCGAGGGTAAGAGAATAAGCCTGTTGGGAACGAGTCGCAACAGGCTTCAAAATAAACAGTAACAATATTAAACTATATCTTATCGAATATCTCATTTAGCTTCGTCAATTGCTTTATGCAGGAACCCATCTGCCGGGGATTCATTTGTTCGCCCACCTGATCGTACATACCTTTCAGTATGAACTTTATACGTCTGGCCATTTCTTCCCCTTCGGGGGTAAGGAAGATCAGTTTATTCCGCCGGTCGTTGGTATCTTCCTGCCTGACAACCCAGTTTTTCTTTTCCAGATTATTGATCAGATTGGTCAGACAGGCCTTGTCTTTCGCTGTTTTCTCGGCCAAGGTTTGCTGGCTGACTCCCTGTTCTTTCCACAGACAGTGCATAATCTGCAACATTTCGAAAGTCATGTCGACATTATTTTGTTTGAGCAACCGCTGGATGCTTTGGCGGAAGGTCATCCGTGTTTTTAATACCAGTAGATTGAGTTCGTGAGCTAATTCACCATTTGTTGTCATGCTGTTTTTTCCCTTTGATGGCGCAAAGGTATGTATTTCTTTTGATATTAGTTTAATATTTGACTATTTATTTTTTCAGAAAGATTAGAGATCAAAGACCCGCTGTTTTACACTTGATCATAAAAGGAAAGACTATGTAAGTATATAGTCAATAATTATTTTTAGACGGTATTATCTATTCTATATACTGAAAATCAATTAGATATAAGTGAAAAATGAGTGACTAGAAAAAACGATCGTTTTTTCTAGTCACTCATTTTGTATTAGCGCAAAGTTAAAAACAATTATTTGTAAAACAACTAATATTCAATATTTCTTTCTAAAAATCAACTGAATATAAGTTGAAAATTAAAGTCAGCAGAAATGTTTATGTATGTTAATTGTTTACGAAAAAAATGACTAGAAAAAACGATCCTTTTAGCTAGTCATTCTATCAAAAACACTAGTATTCTTAAAGATGAAAGAGCGAATAAAGTCATCCACCTACCCGAATGAAATAACGCATTCATACGCTATTTTACCGAAAGCCTACGACGACACGATGCAACGTTGCAAAATGCCATCGTACCCCTACAACGGTGCAATGCAACGTTGCAAGACATCGTTGTACCCCTGCGACAACACAATTCACCGTTACAAAACGTTGTCGAAGGCCTACGACGGTACAATGCACCGTTGCAAAACACTGTCGTACCCCTACGACGACATAATGCAACGTTGCACGGTATCATCGTACCCCTTCGATACTATACATTATTATTATATACTATCAGCAAATAATATCCGACTAAATACTAATCATTAAATCATCTACATTATGGCAAACATCCAAACATGCCCTAAGACACGATTAAGAGCCAACGAATGGCTAACTTTCTGTATCTCCATAAAAAACGAAATCCAGCGGGCCGACAGGGATATTTCGATATTTAAACCCGAGTTCGACAGTTTCGACGCTTGTATCATCCAATTCGACAACAGCCTGAACCGTTTGAGTAAAAGTGAATATACCAAGAAGTCGAACGAGTCGAAACGCAGGCTGAATGCTTCGCGCGACGGACTTTTCAAGAAGATAGCGGCAGACCTGAGTAATTCGCACGACGATTTTGTGGCGGCGGCTGTTAGCTTGATGATCGTTGTCGATCAGTTTAAATATATCAGCCATCTGTCTTTCGAGGATATTATCGGAAAGACAGATAGTATCGTTGCTTATTTTCAATCGGATGATTATAAGGATCTTATCAAATTGCTTAAGTTGGACGACCGTGTTACCCAATTGCAGATAATCAACAATGAAGCGAAAAATATCCTTAGTAAAAAAGCTACGGAAACGGGTCGCCGCAACATGCCCCGTAAAACGCCGATCACCCGCCGTGAACTAAACGCTGCTTACGACAAACTTGTCGACCAATTGAATTTCTTAGCCCGTCGCGACGGTGATACGGATTATCTGACCCTTTTTGCCTTTTGGAATGCCCTGATCGACAAGGCACGTGTTACGATCTCGCTTCGTAGCGGAGAAGCCAAAGGCGGTAAGACCGACAGTGGCGCAAGCAACCAACCGACCACCCCGCCATCGAGCGGTGGGGGCGAAGATGATCGTCCGGTAATCGAATAATTATCAACTAAATAAATAAAAAATGAGAACAATATTACTTTTATGTTTATCCATCCTGTTCCTTCCGCTGACATTGGCAGCGGAAGGATTGACAATTATAGGGGGTACACCAGATACGGATTATTCTTATAAGGATAATGTATATACTGTTCTGACCGGAACTAAACTTACCTTTTCGGGGACGACAACGACGGATCGGATTGTGATAGCGGAAGGGGTGACGGCTGATATTACGCTAAATGATCTTTCTATCGACGTATCAGCAATAGCCGATGCAGTCGCTATGCGTTTAGAGAAAAAGGTAAAACTGACTTTGCATATAACAGGAACGGAAAGTACTTTAAAAAGTGGAAATAATGCAGCCGGAATCGGTCTGTCGGATGAATGTGATTTACATATTACGGCTGAATCTGAAACGCCGAAGTTGACTGTTTGGGGAGGGAATAATAGTTCTAATTGGGCATCTTCCGGTGCCGCTATCGGCGGTAATCTTTCTGAAGAAGGAAAAGCATCCATCAAAATTTCAAATGGAACTATTTCTGCGACAGGAGGAACAGGTGGCAATTGGGGAAATGCAGGTGATGGAATTGGTCAAAGTGGGGATAGAAAGTTGCAGATGGCTATTATTTTGGATGGTGGAAAGATTACGGCAAAGGGAGGTGATGAACCTTGGAATGGAACTGCTGGTTATGGTATTAATGGGAATATGACTGTTAATAGTGGGATATTTACAAACTGTACATTAAATGGTGATATAACAATAACAAGCGGGAGCTATACAAACTGTACATTAAAGGGTAATATAGTTATTAATGATGGCACTTTCACTAATTGCCCTATTTCCGGAACTAAAGCAATTATTAACAAAGGAACAATCAATAATACAGATGGTAGCCGGATTTCATCAAAAGAAATTATTATTAATGGAGGAGATATTACAGTTACTCTTCCTAAAAGTAATGCTGATAATGCCATTGGAGATCAAGATTGTAATATAACCATAAATGGGGGGACTGTTATTGCAACAGCCAATTGTATAGATAGTCAAAATGATCCTTCCGGAGCAGGAATTGCCGGAACAATAACAATTAACGGAGGGCATATAACAGCGACAGCATCGGGTAGAAATGGTGCTGGTATTGGTGGATATGGAAGTTACAGGGGAGGTACACAGAATAAAAATGATACAAAATCAAATAAGCCAATCACAATTACCGGAGGTACTGTTATTGCATCTGGTGGCAGTGTCGGTATTGGTAGTGGCCCCGGAGTTCCGGCACAGCTTATAACCATTACTGGTGGGACAATTACGGCTAAAGGCACCCATTGGACGAATAGTCCTGTTGGCATCGGAAGTGGTCGAGAAAATGGCTCTTCCGATGGTATCATTATTACCGGAGGAAGCATAAAATCTACGTTTAAGGATGCTTTGACAGATCAAAGTAAGGCAACTGTTTATCTTGCCATCACCCCCGAAATAGCAAATGCAACCGATGTATCAGTCGATGATATTCCTTATTATATTAGCGGGAACCATCCGCAAGAAAAAGAAAAAACAGCTGATAACAAGTTATATCTTTATATGACAGGCGCGGTTCATACAGTTGCCGTGCGTACAAGTGAGAACAAAGTTGTGACTTACACAGCAACTTATGTTTCCGGAGGTGTAAATAATAATGGTAATAATAATGGTTATTTTTCATTTGACACAGGAACGGAAGCTAATCCCGACAAAGAATCTGAAATAGCTTTCGAAGCCGAAAATATTACTACGGCTTATAACAAAGAAGGCAATGCGTTGGAAGTAAAGCTCACGATCACGATCACAGAACAAACAATAACTACCCGCAGCGCCGCCATGAACAGCGTGCAACTGGCATTGTCAGACAGAACAACCACATACTATTCCGACCGCCAAACAGTTACCGACTCAGGCGAATATAGGTTTACTTTCGATACGAAAGGACTGGATGCCGGAAGCTATACGCTTACCGCCAACTATGGCGGCTCGACAACAAACAAGGTAGCCACCGAACAAACAACGAGATTAACAATCGAACAGGCCGAAGGTAGCAAGGCTTCTGATTATAAAGAACCGACTGATCTAAAAGCCACCTACGGGCAAACATTGGCAGATGTCACATTACCGGCTGGCTGGGCATGGAATGCCCCGGAAACATCCGTAGGAAATGTCAGTTCATCCCCGGCTACTTTCACCGCCACCTTTACACCTACCGATACGAAGAATTACAAAACAGTATCGAAGGATCTTTCTGTCACGGTGAATAAGGCCAAGGCTAGCGATCCGGGAACACCGGCAGTTCTTTCATCATCCCCTGTAACATACGGAACAAAGCTATCCGAAATAACCATTACCGACGGTTGGCAATGGGCAGACGGAGCGATTGTGCCGGATGCTAATAATTACCATAATTATCCCTATCCTGGTTGGCCTGAATGCTGCTATATGGCTTATTATCCTGTTAAGGATGATGCCAATTATGATTGGAGCAGTATTAGTGGTTATAATTCAAGTAACCATCATGTTGAAAGATATATAACAGTCAAAGTCGACAGAGCTGACCTGACAGCTAACAACTTTACCTTTGCCGCCCCAACCAATCTCGTTTACGACGGTCAGGCAAAAGCTGCTACCGTAACGGCAAAAGATGGCTTGACGGGCATAGGAGCAATCGCAATCAAGTATTATAAGGATGGAGCGACAGAGGTATCCGAGCCGACCGAAGTCGGTACTTATACCGTAAAGATCGACGTTGCCGAAGGAGATAACTGTAAATCAACCAGTGATTTGACAACTCCGGAATGGACATTTACTATTCTCCCGAAGAGTGATCCTCCGGTTAATCCGCCTGTCGATCCGGATGATCCCGACAACCCCGCCCCGGTTCATTACACCGTCACCCTTCCCGCCATAGAGGGCGCGACAACCGATCCGGCAGCAGGCAGCTACGAGGTAGAGAGTTGGGGCAGTTTCAGCTTCCTGCTCACGCTCGACGAAGGGTATCGGACGGACTCGCATCCGGTTGTGACGGCTCGCGGCGAGACGCTTACCCCGAATGCATCCACCGGCAAATACACCATACAGCATGTGAGAAGCGATATAACAGTCGAAATCACCGGCATTGTCAAAGACGTTGCTACGGGCAACGAGACGCTATCCGACGGTTTCCATATCACGACGTCCGGCAGACTGCTACTGGTCACCGTGCCCCGCGCTATCCGCCTGTATCTCACCGATACCTCGGGACGCCTGATCCTGACACGGCAGCTTCCGGCAGGAGATACCCGCATCGACAATCTGGCCGCAGGTGTCTATCTCCTGACGCTAGAAGGAGAGAAAACAAAGAAGATAATCATAAGATAAATGAAAATGGGCTATCCTTGAAAGAGGATAGCCCATCTTATATGTAATAATACCATATAGATTCCAATTCTGTTTACAACGGATATTCTTCAAACGCATACAACACGGTCGACAAATACCGTTCTCCCGTATCAGGCAGCAGTGCGACGATCGTCTTACCCGCATTCTCCGGCAATTCGGCCAGTTTCAGGGCGGCATAGACGGCAGCACCGGAAGAGATACCGACCAACAGGCCTTCGGTCTGTGCCAGTTCACGGCTGGTGCGGATGGCATCGTCGTTTTCTACCTGTATGATTTCGTCTACAAACTTGCCATTATAGGTCTTAGGGATGAAGCCTGCACCTATACCCTGTATCTTATGCGGACCAGGCTTGCCACCGGAAAGGACAGGGGAGTCGCTGGGCTCAACGGCTACTATCTTCACGTTGGGGTTGTGGGCTTTCAGGCCTTCGCCGACACCGCTGACGGTACCGCCCGTACCCACACCGGCAACGAATATATCGACCTTGCCGTCCGTATCGCGCCAGATTTCCTGTGCAGTTGTCTTTACGTGCATGGCCGGATTGGCCGGGTTCTCGAATTGTTGCAGGATAACAGAGCCCGGTGTTTCATCGCGCAAGGCTTCCGCTTTGGCGATAGCGCCTTTCATGCCGTCGGCTCCGGGCGTAAGAACGAGGTTGGCGCCGAGTGCTTTCAGCAGGTTACGGCGTTCCAGGCTCATGGTTTCCGGCATGGTCAGTATCAGTTTATATCCTTTGGCGGCAGAGACGAAGGCCAGTCCGACGCCGGTATTTCCACTGGTGGGCTCGATGATGGTGGCTCCCGGTTTCAGGATACCTTTTTCTTCGGCGTCTTCAATCATTGCCAGAGCGATGCGGTCTTTCACGCTGCCTGCCGGGTTGAAATATTCCAGCTTTCCGATCAGTTTTGCTTTTAAACCTTTACTTGCATTGAAATTAGAAAACTCCAGCAGGGGAGTGTTTCCTACCAGGTCGGTCAGTTTTTTTGCTACGTTTGCCATATTCTTTTATAATTTTAGTTGTTCTTATTTATACAACAAAGATAAGGCCTGAATAGGTTACGGGAAATACCATAAACAGGGTATATTTTATTTTTGTTTCTTAACAATAAAATAATTCTCTTATCTTTGTACTATTCTGAATGTAACAGATGGAAGAGAACGAACTTATTTTATTACTAAAACAAAGTAACCAGGAGGCTTTCACTACTTTATATAAGAAGTACTGGAAGCAGGTGTACAATTTCAGCCGGCTTTACCTGACGAGTCAGAGTGTAGCGGAAGAAGTTGTGCAGGAAGTCTTTATTAAGGTATGGGAGTCGCGCGACTTTATGCGGGAGGGGGATAATTTTAAGGGATTGCTTTTTATCATCACCCGTAATCTGATTTTTAATATGCATCGTAAAAACCTGAATGAGGACTTCTATAAGATGACCGTTCTTTCCGCTATGGAAAACTCATACGATATCGAGGAAGAGATCGATGCGAAGAACCTGGGCGAATATATCGATCTGTTGATTGCCGATCTGCCGCCCCGCCGACGTGAAATATTTAATCTGAGCCGGAAAGAGAACAAAAGTTATAAAGAGATCTCCCAGCTCCTGGGTGTTTCTGAAAAGACCGTTGAAAATCAAATTGGTGAAGCACTAAAATTTTTGAGGAAGAATCTCATATTACTGTCCCTGTTTTTATAGAACCGATACCACCCCTTTCTTTTTCTGAAAAAAAATTGCGGCTGGATAGGGGGAACCTGTCTGTTCGCGTGTATTTATTATAAAGCAGATAAATAGACATGAACCATAACGATACAAAATATATATTGAAAAAACTGATGCAGGACGCATTGGCTGAACAGGAACAGGCCGCCCTGAACGATCAGGATGCCGTGAAGCGGCATATGACCTGTCAATGGGAGAATGCTCCGGATGCAGCCGCCTCCGATCACGTTGACGAAAGACATATCTGGTACCAGATATGTCAGAGACTTTGGAATAAAGTCTCTGACAATAGATATCTATATTATAAAATATATAGTGTAGCAGCTTCCATACTCCTGTTGCTGGCTGTAGGAGGTATGACTTTCTATTTTGCAAAAGAGAATAAGAAAGAAGCTCCGGTCTATATCGTTACTTCGGGTATACAGAATATGCAGTCGGTCTATTTGCCGGACGGTACGGTCGTGCAACTGGGTCCCGGCAGCAAGTTGACTTATCCTTCTGTCTTCTCCGGCAATGCACGCGAAATCCATCTGGACGGGCAAGCCTTCTTCGATGTCTATAAAAATCCTGGCAAACCGTTTATCGTACATACTCCTCACATGGATGTACAGGCATTAGGCACGGCATTCGAAGTCTTTAATTATGCAATAGAGAACAAACTCGAAACCATCTTGCTGAATGGCAAAGTGAAAATAGGGCTGAACAATCTTACCGGAGAACGCAAAGAGTTTATCCTGTCCCCGAATGAAAAGATCATACACGATAAAAGGAGCGACCTGACTTCCATCCTGGATGTCGATGCTGATAAATATACTTCCTGGCGGAAACAGAAAATACTGAGCTTTGAGAATGAGAAGTTATCTATGATCATACCGCGCCTTGAACAATGGTACGGGCGTAAGATTATGTGCCAGCAGGATTTGGCAGAGAAATACCGTTTTACATTTAAAGTGAGGGATGAATCGCTGGAACGCATCTTATTCATGATGGGAGAATCTTCCCCTTTAGGACATCAAAAGACCACTAATGGAAATTTTATAATAGAACTGAAATAATTAATAACTTAAATTTATATGCCTATGGAGAGTTAGAGAAGTTAGCCTAAAAAAATTGGAAGATACCTGCAAGTACCTTCCAATCTACGAGTTTTCAAAAAGAATGCAGGTCAAATAGAGTATAAAGGTATGACTTGCATCCGAGTATTTATCAAAAACAATACAAAGTTATGAAAAAAAACAATGACAGGGATTGTTATGTCCCGTTATTTAGAAAAACAATTCGCGTTATGAAGATCACAACCTTATTTTCGTTAGGCGTTGCCTGTTGTATATCTGCTTCTACCTATGCGCAGAATTACAAAGTATCGATCAACAAAAAGAACAGTAGTATAATCGAGATCCTGAAAGACATCGAGAAGAACAGTGAATTCTCGTTTTTCTTTAACGACAATCACGTAAACGTCAACAGGAAAGCAAGTGTAAAAGCCAAAGATGCCACTTTAGAAGAGGTCTTAGACCAGGTGTTCCGGGATACCGGATATAATTACCAGATCATCGACCGCCAGGTACTGGTGAAGGCCGACAATGCGGAAAAGACTGTAGCCGGTGTGATGGTAGCACAACAGAATAAGATGGTGAGCGGTGTCGTTACCGATACTAACAATGAGCCGATTATCGGGGCAAATATTATCGTGAAAGGGACTACGGTAGGAAGCATTACCGACCTGGATGGTAAATTCATGCTCGACGTGAAGAACGGGGATATTCTCCAGGTTTCCTTTATCGGTTATCTGACGCAGGAAATTCCTTACACCGGACAAGCTATGCTGAATGTGAATTTAGTGGAAGACACACAAAAGCTGGAAGAAGTAGTTGTGGTAGGTTACGGTGTACAGAAGAAACTGAACATGTCAGGCGCTGTCGCCCAGGTAGACAGTAAGGTATTGGAGAATCGTCCGGTGCAGAACGTATCTTCCGCCCTTCAGGGAATCATGCCCGGCGTGACGGTTACTTCCGGACAGGGACGTCCCGGACAGGACGGTGCAACGATCCGTGTGCGTGGTGTCGGTACGTTGAATACCGCCGACCCGTATATCCTGGTGGATGGTGTTGAAACCGGAACGATGAACTCGGTAGACCCGAACGACATCGAAAGCGTTTCCGTATTGAAAGATGCCGCATCGGCTGCCATCTACGGTTCGAAAGCATCGAACGGGGTTATCCTGATCACGACGAAACGAGGTAAGAGCGGCAAACCGCGCATTTCCTATAACGGATATGTCGGCGTTCAGCGGGCAACGGAGATGATCGACCGCATGAGCTCCTACGATTACGCACGTCTCTATAACCAATCATTGGTGAACGAAGGATTGAACCAACGTTTCTCCGATAGTGAAATACAATTGTTTAAAGATGGTACAGACCCTAATTACCCGAATACGGATTGGTATGACGAAGCCTACCAGACAGGTGTGCAGCATTCCCATAACGTAAGTATCAGTGGTGGTACGGAAACGGCCAAATACATGGGATCGGTCGGCTACCTGCACCAGACGGGTATCCTTCCGCATTCGGAAAGACAGCAGTTCAACGGCCGTACCAATATGGATATGAAGCTGAACTCCCGACTGACTGTCCGTCTGAACCTGGCTTATATCAAGAACGACTATTCCGATCCGAACTCATCCTACGCCAGCGGTAGTTCCGACCAGATCATCCGCCAGTTGAACCGTATCGCCCCGTGGATCGTGAACCGCTACGACGACGGTACTTACGGCACGATCTCCGACGGTAACCCGATTGCCTGGCTGGATGCAGACCAGACTGTCGACCGCAAGAACCAGAACTTCTCCGGCACGTTGGCAGCCGATTATAAGATTCTCGACGGCCTGATGGCAACGGTTACAGGTTCTTATGTAAATAACAAGCAGGATTATACCGCTTTCCAGAAATATATCGAGTATAATCCGAATAAGAAAACAGAGCCGAATAAACTGAATAAGCATTTCTACGGCTGGCACCGTGCCTCTTTCGACGCCTTACTGAATTACGACAAACAATTCGGTAAGCATGGCTTGAAAGCAATGGCCGGTTGGCATACCGAGAAATATGATTATAGCGAAAGCAAAGTGGAACGTAAGAACTTCCCGACAAACGACCTGACAGACATCAATGCCGGGGATGCAGCGACACAAAAGAACGAAGGCTTTACCCGTGAACTGGCCATGATCTCCTGGTTCGGACGTGTGAACTATGATTATATGGGCAAATACCTCGTGGAAGCCAATATCCGTGCGGATGCTTCTTCCCGCTTTGCCGACGGTAACCGTTGGGGTTATTTCCCTTCTTTCTCCGGTGCATGGCGCATAAGCGAAGAAGGATTTATGGAAGACACGAAAGGTTGGTTGAACAACCTGAAAATACGCGGTTCATGGGGTAAACTGGGTAACCAGGATGCTTTGAAGGATTATTATCCCTGGATGAATACCTATGACCTGGATGCCAAATATCCGTTAGGAGGTTCTTTGCAATCGGGTTATTATCAGAAGTCTTACAAGCTGTCTACCATCACCTGGGAAAAAGCCCGTACCTGGGGACTCGGTCTGGATGCGACGATCAACAACAAGATCAACTTCACTTTCGATTATTATGACCGCAAGACAACCGGTATCATTATGGACGTACCTGTACCGCAGGAATTCGGTCTGGATGCCTATAAAGATAATGTAGGCGAAATGGTAAATAAAGGGGTTGAGATCGTTTTGAGCTACAACAACACATGGGGCGACTGGTCATTCGGTGCAGCCGGTAACTTTGCCTACAATAAGAACGAGGTGCTGAACCTGGGTGGTGTAACCGACATGGTAGACCCCGACAACGGTAACATTCTCCGCCGTGTAGGCGAACGCCTGAACTCTTACCGTGTTTACAAGGCAGACGGTTTCTTCAGTTCCGACGAAGCAGCACAAGCCTGGATGGATAAATATTCCACACAAGCCGGTTATCCGTTCGGTACCCGCAAGTTTAAAGGAGGCGATTTGATTTACCAGGATACGGACAACGATGGCAAGATCACGGCAGACGACCGTATCATGGCCGGTTCGAAAGATCCTTCCGTTACTTTCGGTTTGACCCTGAATGCAGGCTATAAAGGTTTCGACCTCTCCATGATGTTCTCCGGTGCAGCAGGTGTACACCGCCTGATTAACCAGGAAGTGACCGGTTACTTCAACGGTGACGACTCCCATCCTGCCACTGTCTGGTTGGATGCCTGGACACCCGATAACCAGGATGCCAAGATGCCGCGCATTGCCTATTCGACTACTTCTCCCAGCTTATCGTCAAATGTAATGTCTGATTTCTGGGTACAGAATGCCAGTTATCTGCGCATGAAAAACCTTCAGTTTGGCTATACCATTCCGAAGAATATCCTGAAACCGATCGGTATCGATAACCTGCGCGTTTATTATTCGGTAGAGAACCTGTTTACGATCCACAACATGCTTGTCAATGTCGACCCGGAAATCTCCAGCGAACGTGCTTCCAGCTTCCCGTTGACCCAGACACATGCTTTCGGTGTGAATATAACATTCTAATAGGAACGATTAGTTATGAATAAAATAAAAGGATATAATATGAAACGCTTATATATATATATGATAGCCGGAATGACTTTGGCCGGCACATCCTGTTCTGATTTTTTAGATACAGTACCTAAAGATGCACTGTCTCCCGCTACCACCTGGCAGACAGAAGCCGATGCCGAAAAGTTCCTGATCGGTTGCTATGACGGTTGGGCGGACGAAACCGGAATTATGTATTGGGATTGCGGGTCAGACTTCGGCTTCAACTACCATATTCATGAGAACTGGAAGAATGTCGGCAACGGTAGTATGACAGCCAGCAACCAGGTAGCAGATTATTATGATTTTTCTATGATCCGCCGTTGCAATGACTTTCTGACCAATATCGAACCGCTTGAGTTTGCCGATGCAAAGAAGAAAGACAATATGATCGGCCAGGTAAAGACGATCCGTGCTTATCAGTATTTCAACATGAACTGGTGGTATGGCGGTGTTCCTATCATCGACTCTTACGAAACAGCCGATGATGCAAAGGTAGCCCGCAATACGGAAGATGAAGTAAAGAAATTCATCTATGACGAACTGGATGCCGCTATTCCTTTATTGAATGATGCACCTGCCGCAATAGGTTATATCGCAAAAGGTACGGCTTTGGCCCTCAAAATGCGTTCGGCGCTATACTATGGCGACTATCAGCGTGCAATAGATGCTTCAAAGGCAATTATCGCTCTGGGACAATATGATTTAGATCCCAGTTTTGAAAATCTTTTCACCCTGGCAGGACAAGGATCGAAAGAAATCATCGCTTCTGTTCAGCGCGACGAAAACCTGTATGATAACTGGATGATCGGAACGATGTACAACAATGCCGATGGAGGTTGGTCGTCAATGGTTCCGACCCAGAACCTGGTAGATGCCTACGAAATGAGTAATGGTTTGACCAAGGAAGAAGCCGGAAGCGGTTACGACGCTACCCATCCGTATGCCAATCGTGACCCGCGTATGGCTATGACAGTTCTTTTCCCCGGAATGGATTGGGAAGGCGGTATCCTGAATACACTGGATGCTACGATCGACGGAAATAAAAATCCGAATAATCCGGATGATGCTGATAATGCTTCCAAAACAGCGCTTACCTGGGGAAAATACCTATCAGACAAGTCGCAATATACTGATATGTGGGCTACCAGTGCAGCCATGATTATCTTCCGTTATGCCGAAGTATTATTAAGTTATGCCGAAGCCGAAAACGAATTGAATGGCCCTTCTACTGAGGTGTATAATATGTTAGATCAGGTTCGCAACCGTGTCGGTATGCCGGCAGTAGACCGTAGTAAATATGCAACGAAGGACAAATTGCGTGAACTGATCCGCCGCGAACGCTCTATCGAACTGGCCGGTGAAGGTCTTCGCCGTGCCGACATCCTCCGTTGGAAAGATAGTAGCGGTAAGATGCTGGCCGAAACAGTGCTGAACGGCCCGTTGACCCGCCCGGCAGGAACAGTGAATGTCAATGAACCGGATCCTTACAAACGTGCAACAATTAGTGGTACGAGCCTGATTGAAAACCGTTCATTCGCCACTCACAACCGTTATCTGCCGATCAAGCAGGACTACTTGGATAAGAACCCGAACCTGAAACAGAATACAGGTTACTAATAGGTATTAGTATATTATACTAATTAATTTAGTAAGGGATATATTGGATTATTTCTGATATATCCCTTCTTTTGTAAAGAAAAACACTCGAATCATATGAAGTATTATAAATTATTCCGTTTTATCCTGTTCTTCCTGAGCCTTCTATCGGGATACGGATGCAGTTCCTCTTCTCCCGGACGGCAGGTATTGGATATGAATACCGGCTGGGCTTTCTACCGGGGCGATGTGGAAGAAGGCCATAAGGCAGACCTGGATGACTCCGGCTGGATGCCTGCCGTTATACCCCATATCATGCAACTGGAGACAAAGCATTGCGGCGGAAATTCGATCTATGACGGCATTGGCTGGTATCGCCGTTATTTCAAGCTGCCGGGAGAATATAAGGGTAAACGCATTACCGTTTCTTTTGAAGGCGTTATGACAAACTGTGATGTCTATTTGAACGGAGAAAAGATAACGACGCATCACGGCGGTTATATGGGATTTGTGGCAGACCTCACGGATCGTATCGACTGGGATGGAAACAATGTACTTGCCGTCCGCGTCTCTGCCGAACATGATCCGCTGACACCTCCGGGAAAGCCGCAGGATAAGATGGACTTTTATTATTATAGCGGCATCTACCGGGATGTAAGTATGGTAATTACTGATAAGGTCTACATAACGAATCCTTTGCAGGAAGATATCATAGCCGGCGGAGGACAGTTCGTCACCTTCCCGGAAGTCACCAAAGAACGGGCGAAAATGCATCTGTCTACGCATATCCGTAACTTGACGGACGAACATAAGGATTTGATAGTCCTTTCCCGGTTAAGAGATACCACAGGCCATGTGGTTGCTCAGACAGAGACTCCGGTACGCCTGCTAAACCAATCGGATGAGACTGTGGAACAGGACTTGGTTATCGACCGTCCGACCTTATGGCATCCTTATACACCTTATCTTTATACGTTGCAGACGCAATTATTATCCGGAGATAGAGTGCTGGATGAAACAAATAAAAAGATCGGTATCCGTACGATCCGTTATACAGCGGAAGAAGGTTTCTTCATCAACGGGGAGAAACTGTATATGCGTGGAGCTAACCGTCACCAGGCTTATGCCAATGTAGGAGATGCAGCCTCCAACTCGATGCAGGTCAGGGATGTGATCGACTTGAAACGCGGCGGTTATAATGCCGTCCGCGCCGCCCATTATCCGGCTGATCCGGCCTTTCTGGATGCTTGCGACCAATATGGCCTGCTGGTTGTCGAATGCATCCCCGGCTGGCAGTTCTACAATCCCGACTCTACGTTTATCAGGCGCCTTTATGATATCGGGCGGCAGATGATCCGCCGTGACCGGAACCATCCTTCGGTTGTGCTTTGGGAAACGGCATTGAACGAGTCCCGTTATCCGGTTTCCCTGGCAAAAGAGATACAGGAATTATCCCATGCGGAATATCCGGGTGACCAGATGTACACTGCCGGCGATTATTTCGGACATGCTGATATGGAACCCTATTACGATGTCTTTTATAAGCAGGTATCCCGCTTCCCAAAAGATGGCGATGTGATGAGTAATTATCCTGAGGATTTTATTTCGGTCAAGCCTTTATTCACCCGTGAATGGGGCGACGGTGTAGGAGAGAAGCCGCGTGTCAGCCTGAAAGAGAATGAAGAAGAACAGATGCGTCAGTGTCGTAGCCGTATCGAACAGTTGAATGGACAGGGATATTTCGACTGGTGTATGCTGGATGCCAATCCACACATGGGAGGGCATTTTGTGTGGAGTTACAATGATTATGCGCGGGGAAGCCAGGATGAAACGATGTATAGCGGTGTGGTCGACATCAACCGTTATCCGAAGTTCAGCTATTTCATGTTGCAGAGCATGCGCGATCAGTCTGTTTCCCAGCCGGGATTATTTGAAGGCCCGATGGTTTTTATCGCCTCTTATAACGCTTCGGAAGAGTTTAGTTCGTCCACGACGGATATTATGGTCTTTTCCAATTGTGAAGAGGTCAGGTTATACCGTAACGATAAACTGATAGGAAAGCAGACGAGGGAGGAAAGAACCCCGTTCTATCGTTCGATCGTAGAAAAAGGAGGAAGCCCTGTCTTTATTTTTAATGCCGGGGCATATGAAGCCGGAACATTGAGAGCGGAAGCCTTAACAGATGGAAAAGTAGTGGCCACCCATAACGTGACGACACCGGAAAAAGCGGAACATCTGGTTGTTGATATTAAAACCAATGGCATAACTCCCGTAGCAGACGGCTCGGATATGATTCCCGTTTATGTAAAGGTCTGCGATAAAAATGGTTCTTTAGTCTATAATTCTCAACAAGAGATACGGATCACAGTCTCCGGTGAAGGCATATTGATAGGCGATACAATCAGCCGTATCGGTATCAATCCGCAAAAGGTGGAAGGTGGTATCGGTTTTGCTTTTATACGGACAACGAAGAAAGCCGGAAATATAACGGTAGAAGCTACAGCAGATGGACTATCTTCCGGGAAAGCTGAAGTTAGAACAGTTCCCGCTGAAATATCTTGCCTGCCGGATGGAGAACATACCGCATTTACCGGTACAGAGGAAGATAATGTAGTCGTGAAGCCATCTTCCTGGCAAAAACGTATGCTGGAAAGACCTCGCTTAAAGATCACTTCCGTACAGATCGGTAGCAGTCAGAACGGTTACCCCGCATCAAATATAATAGATAACGACGATCATACCTGGTGGATCGCAGGGGAAGATAAACTCCCGCAAGTAATAACCTTGTCCCTGGATCGCCCGGTTTATGTAGCGGCCAGCCGTATCCTTTTCCAGAAAGACAGTTCTTCCTACAAACATAAAGTAGAAACTTCCCGCGACGGCGAACATTGGGAACCTCTTTACGAACGTGAATGTACCGGCTGGGAATTCAAGCCGATGACGGTAGACCGTGAAATAAAATATCTCCGTTTAACCATCGAAGATGTCTCGGAAGGACGTGCAGGGTTGGGGGAGATATTCCTTTATTGATTTCCTGGAACAAGACAACTATCTTGACCAACTCTCTTTATAGTGCTGAAAAGACACTATAATAGTCCTGTCAAACCAGCACAATAGTGCTATTCTCCTATAAGAACTACGCAAACCTTTGCGTAGTTTTTTTTCGTATAAGCGGCTGTACCCAAGCAGCAAAAGTTATACATTTGATCCATTAATAACTTAATTCTTAATACGATGAAACTCTATTCTTTATTCTTATGTGCATCAGCCGCCCTCTTACTGGGCACTCAACATACAGATGCACAGGTCACCGAAAGACCGCGCCCGGCGGAATGGAATCACCTGGTGGAAGGAGCCCGGTTTATGGATCGTTTTCTTCCGATGCCTGCCGGAAAATTAAGTAGTGACGTATGGGGTGCAAAAAATGTAATCCCCCGGTATATAGATAACGGTATTGAAGATGATGTACGTTCTTACTGGGGAGGAAACATTATAAAAGATAATGCAGGGCAATATCATCTATACGTCTGCGGATGGCCGGAGAACTCACCTAAAGGCCATATGTTCTGGCCGAACTCAACGGTTTACCACGCAGTATGCAACAACTCCATCGGCCCTTTTATGATTAAAGATACCATCGGACCGGGACATAACCCCGAAGCTTTTCGCCTGAAAGACGGTCGTGTTGTCGTTTATGTCATCGACGGTTATTACCTGGCGGACGACCTGAATGGCCCGTGGACATACAATAAGTTCAATTTCGATAAACGCGATCGCCCTATAATCGAAGGCTTATCGAACCTCACTTTCTCCCAACGCGAGGACGGATCCTATCTGATGGTATGCCGTGGTGGTGGCGTATGGATCAGTCAAACAGGGCTTTCTCCTTACAATCAGATTACGGACAAACGGGTATATCCCCCGGTAAAAGGAGAGTTCGAAGACCCTGTTGTCTGGCGCGACCATATCCAGTATCACCTGATCGTGAATGACTGGCTGGGACGTATCGCCTTTTACCTGCGCTCGAAAGATGGTGTCAACTGGGTAACCGATCCGGGTGAAGCCTATCTTCCCGGTATCTCTGTCCATGAAGACGGAAAAGTGGAGGACTGGTTTAAATACGAACGCATCAAAATCCTACAAGACGAGTACGGCCGTGCCATCCAGGCTAACTTTGCAGTGATCGACACCCTGAAGCATGAAGATCTTCCGAATGATAACCATAGCTCTAAAAATATCAGTATCCCGTTAAATCCGGGCTTACTGCTGACAGTCCTCGACACAAAACCTATTACACCGAATACGAAAACGATCCGTGTGAAGATCGCTGCTGAAGAAGGATTTGACCCGCAAACGGATATCGATCTCAACTCCTTACGCTTCGGTGCTTCTACGGAAGTAAATTTCGGAAAAGGAAGTAAAGTATTAAGTACGAAAAAAGAAGGGAAAGACCTGATTGTCACTTTCGATGCCAAAGGTAACGGTATCACTGCCGAAGAGTTCGCCCCCAAGTTATTGGGGAAAACAACTGCCGGCAAACTACTCTACGGATATGCCCGTCTCCCCTGGATCAGCTATAACGATCCGATCCTTTCCGCCCGTATGCCTGTCTTTGCCGCAGATGGCCGGAATATGACTATCGAAGTGGAGAACTTTGGCCAGGCAACATCCAAACCGGCCATTTTGAAACTGGAACAACTAAAGGATGGCAAAAAGACGGAGATCGGACAAACCAAACTCCCGTCACTCGCTCCTTATGGGAAAACGAAAGTGACACTCTCCGGTAAATCGAATTTCAGTAAAGAGGAAGCCGGCAATTTCATACTGACTATCCGGACAACAGATAATGTTGTTTCTACTTTCAGCTTCCAAACGACCTCTAATAAATAAAAAGTTATATGATGCACTAGCTTCATCCTGAAGATATATATTTCAGTTCTGGCAGGCATAAGTCAAAAGAATAGTTTACTTAAGTTTGCGAATATAAGCTTGTATTTTCTTATAAGCTGAAGCCACGTGCGCTTCCACCGTTTTTTCGGAAATATCCAACAGCTTTGCTATCTCTTTATGTTTCAGCTTATCGGACATCGTAAGCCTGAATACTTCGCGGCATTTATTGGGAAGCGAGTTGATTGCGCTTTGGATTAACTCCCGGCGCTCCTGATCCAACAACTTTCTTTCCGGATCGCTACCATCAGAGAGTATTTCTATATGATATAACTCCAGCGAATCTTTTTCCGGCTCATTTGTTCTACGTATATAATGTAATGCCTGATTTTTTACAGAAGTATATAGATAGCTTTCAATATTCTCGATTTTATCCAGTGTCTCCCGTTTCTTCCATATAATAAAGAATACATCAGACACTGCTTCTTCCGCCTGCTCTTTTGAAGATAAATAGTAAAGTGCATGATGGAACAACTGTTGATAATACATATCGAAGAGCAGACGAAAAGCCTTTTCGTCTCCCTTGGCTATATTATCGATCAGGGATGATTTAGCGTATCCTCTTGTCCTAAATTTCATACGTTCTAAGTTCAGTGGTTTATCTCGATACTAAAGAATAAAAGCAGTTTTTACAGGAGTAAATATACGGCTTTTCTTTTAAGTGCAATTTGTTCTCTCTCTTTTTAATGAAATAATTAACGTAGTTATATCCCGGTAAATCAGAGGAATACAGGAGTGATTGTGGGGATGAGCTTTTATAATTCATAAGGAGACCTATTTGTGTTACCCGGAAATTCCCTGTCCGGATTGAACATAAAGAAAGCGTGGGAACTGCTGAATATACCTAAATACGAGGTTCTAGACTACCTAACAGATTGATATAAACAACATACCCACGCTCTTTATTTGAATATACAATACACCTTATAGGGCAAATGTATGCATATAACAAAGTAAAGAACATGAGCGTTTGTTGCCTATTACCCAATCTGTTTGAAATTGTCTAGATTTCGTATTTAGGATAATATCATTAACGCTTATGTTTTTAACATGTGAGTGTGCCGCAACGCTTTGCTTTTTAAGCACGAAACAAATATATGTAAAAAAGTCGGAAGCTGTATATCCAGGCTTGTTATTTTATATCTCATTTCTTTAAATGTTAAAAGTGAACTCCCTTATTAGGGTTTTTTCTGAGACCTGTCATCTATATATATGAATGGGATAATTATTATAAATAAAGAAGATGTCGAATATAAAAAACAGAAAAGATGAAGAGATCATGAGACGCATTCAGTTCAAGCCGGTAGAAACAGAATCGGATGTCGTCTACGATAAATTATGGCAACGAATCATGAATTCAGATACGATCATTATGGGAGTATCTTCCGTATGGAAGTACACATCTATCGCTGCTTCGATCGCCTTACTTATTGTTTCCTCTTTTTTATATAAGATACATACCGAACCCAGGCCATTGGCGTATATGGAAATTACCTCTATGGCCGGTTCGAAGACACGGGTACTTTTGCCGGATAGTACCACAGTATGGCTGAACGGTAATTCATATATCCGTTATCCTGAAGTTTTTGATAAAAATACACGGCAAATAGAATTGATAGGGGAAGCATTGTTTGATGTAACCGAGAATAAGGAAAAGCCTTTTATCGTGAACCTGGAAGGAATGCGTGTACAGGTATTAGGTACGGAATTCAATATCCTGGCTGATGCAAACTCGGGAGTAATCGAAACTACATTGATAGAAGGATCGGTTGCATTATACAATGAAAAGAACAGTACTGCGACAGCCGACAGGGTACTGGTTCCGGGCGAACAGGCACTGTTCAACAAAGAGAGTGGAAGTATAGAGGTACGTCCCGTCAGGACTTCTTCTTATACTTCGTGGGTGACAGGTGACTTCTTTTTTGAGAAAATCACATTTGGAGAGATCCTTGGTGTTTTGGAGCGTTCTTTTAATGTGAAGTTTCATTTGAAAAATGAATCGATAAAAGAGGTATTCTTAACAGCACAGTTTACGCATAAGGAGTCACTGGAGGAAATATTGTCTATTCTGCAAATCTCAATGCGCTATAAGTTTGAGATAAAGAATAGGGATGTGTATATCAGATAAATAATTGTTGAACCTTAAAAATTAATTGAAGACCATGAACAGTACGTAAGACCAGGTAAAAAAATTGGGAATGCTACCAACATCCCCAATTTATGCTCTAAGCGCAGATCATTTAAGTAAACGGCAACTACCAATTGCCATAAATAATCAATTAGATTTTGCAAATGTATGAATAAACATTTAATTAGAGTGTTTCATGGGGCAAAAAGCTCTATGAATGAGGAGAATATTTCTCCTAAGACACGCAATCCGATTTTAAAAATCACAAAATTAGCCTTATTGTTCCTCTTTGTTTGTATATGGGAAGCCACAGCATCTCTTTCTTATTCCCAGGTAACAAAATTGAACCTTGAAGTAAACGGAACGATCCTTCAAGTCTTGAAATCTATCGAGAACCAGTCGGAGTTTACCTTTGTCTACAAACTGGATGAAGTAAATCTCGATGAGAACGTATCCGTAGATATGAAAAATAAATCTATTAATGAAGTATTGGATGTCCTGTTACGTGACAAATCATTGGGATACCGGATTACGGACAGGCATATCGTATTATTTAAAAAAGAAGAAGTAAAGCAGCAGGCACAACAAAACAATACAGTTGTGACTGGTACGATTGTCGACGACTTCGGTGAACCGGTGATCGGTGCCAATGTCCTTGTAAAAGGGGAAACCGGTGTAGGTACAACTACCGATATGAGAGGTAAATTCTCTTTAGACCTGAAAGATATCAAAGCTCCTGTATTAGTTATCTCCTTTATCGGTTACACTACACAGGAAGTTGTGGTTGGCGGTAAGACGACCTTGAATATTACATTGAAGGAAGACTCGAAAGCATTGGAAGAAGTAGTTGTTATCGGTTACGGTACAAACTCTAAACGTAATCTTACCTCTGCCGTATCTACCGTGGATGCAGAGAAAATCAAGAACGTACCGGTTCCTAATATCACGGATGCGTTGGCCGGACGTGCTGCCGGTTTGATCGTTACACAAGCGGGTGGTGGTCTTGGTAAAAAGTCTACAGTGTCTATACGTGGTGGTGGTCAGCCTATTGTTGTTATTGACGGATTTGTTTCTCCTTATGAAGATTTTGTTAACCTGAATTCAGACGATATAGAATCTATGTCTGTCTTGAAGGATGCTGCTGCCGCCGCTGTTTACGGGGCACGTGCAGGGGATGGTGTATTGGTTATAAAAACGAAAGGTGGTCTGAAAGGACTTCGTGTAGATTATAGCTTTAACCAAAGTTGGAGCGAACCAACTTATCTGGAGGGAAAGCTGAACTCATTTGAAAAAGCATCCTTTGATAATACCGTACGTGATATGTATGGTCTTGAAAGACGTTGGACCGATGAAGAATTAGAAAAGTATCGTACAGGTTCCGATCCGTATAACTATCCGAATGTAGACTGGCAAAAGGTAATGCTTCGCAATTTTGCACCGGAAAGTAAACACTCTCTGGCTGTACGTGGTGGTTCCGAATTTAATAAGTATTATGTCTCTTTTCAGGCTTACGATCAGGGGTCGATGTATAAGGGAAGTGCTGAAAGCTATAAGCGTTATAATCTTCGTATGAATGAATCTTCAGAGTTTAAAGATTTAGGTTTGACCTTAAACTTTGGGCTGGATGGGTATATAGAAAATATGAAAACACCTCGTTCCCAATATTCGAGTGGTTATTGGGCAACCTGGAGCCATATTCAAAATAAAAGTCCGATGGAGTTAGATCGTAATAAAGACGGACAGATCTATATTGGTTATGATAACCCGTTGGCAGAGATTTCATCTGAATCAGGATATTATAAGACTGATTTTAAAATGATTACAGGATTATTTAATGCAGAATGGAAAGTGTTTGGTGTAGAAGGTCTTAAACTAAAGACTGGCGGTAACTATCGTTTTGTAACTTCTGATAGTAAGAACTGGGTAAAGACTGCTCCGCAATATGATTTGGAAGGAGTTAAAGGCCCTGATTATCCGGTAAGTCTCAATTATGGAAATGGAAGCTATCGTCAATGGACCATGCAATACTTTGCAGATTACAATCGTTCCTTTCTGGATGAAACACATAACGTATCAGCCACTGTCGGATATGAACAAAGCTATCAGTTTTACCGTGTATTCAATGCCTTACGTAAGAACTATATTTTTATGATCGATCAGATGGGCGCCGGTCCTTCCGATAGCATGGAAAATAGTGGTCGTGAGTTTGAAGCCGGACGTGCCGGTTTAGTTGCAAGGGCATCTTATAATTATAAGAAGAAATATTATATAGAAGGTTCTATGCGTCATGATGGTAGCGATTTATTCCCAAAGGGGAGTCGCTGGGGTAATTTCTATGCCGGATCACTGGCTTGGGCTGTATCAGAAGAGTCTTTCTTTAAACCTTTGAAAGATCGTAATATTCTTAATTTCTTCAAACTACGTGCTTCTTACGGACAAACTGGTCTTGACTCGGGAGTCGATCCGTTTAGTTATCTTACTTCTTACGGACTTAATGAAAGAGGTTATGTGATTGATGGAAAGATTGTTCCAACATTTAGTGAAGGGGCTTTGATCAGTGATGATATTACCTGGTATACCCGTAATACATTCGATATCGGTTTCGATTTCAATTCATTGGGTGAACGTTTGGCAGGTAGTTTCGACTATTTCTATATGAAAACAACCGGTTATCTAACCTCTCCTTCAAATGTAGATTATGCTGATCCACTAGGTCTTTCTCTTCCGAAAATAAAATCGAATGGAGAGCACCGCCGGGCAGGTTATGAGTTCAATCTATCCTGGAAAGATCATTTCGGTGACTTCAATTACGAAGTAGGAGCTAACTTTACTTATTTCGACCAGTTAGTATCATATGCCTGGGCTGAAGACCTGGCCAGCCAGAAGAACCCATATAGACGTTCTGTTCAGCAAACCGGATACTGGGGTACCGGATATACGAACCTGGGATATTATAAAAACTCCGACCAGGCAATGAATATGCCTCGCCGAGATGGTTCGACTAACCTTGTAGCCGGTGATATTATCTATAAGGATATGAACGGTGACGGTATTATCGACGATAACGACCAGTGGCGTATCGGTAAGAATAATTTCCCACGTGGAAACTATGGTATTTATGCTAACCTTTCTTATAAAGGTTTTTCTGCCAATATTCTTTTCCAGGGAGCAACCTCACGCGATATGTATCTGGATGATGTAGTACGCGGACAATCTACCGGAGGTTATACAATGGTATATCCTTATCAGCTGGATTACTGGATGCCGGATAATACGGATGCGAAATATCCAAGAATTGCAATGAACTCCAATGTGAATGGAAATAACAACTATCAGACTTCAGACTTCTGGCTGGTGAACGGACGTTATATCCGTCTTAAATCATTGCAGCTCGGTTACGATTTCCGTGCAAAGTTGCTGAAGAACGTTAAATGGCTCTATAAGTGTCAGGTAGTATTGAGCGGACAGAATCTATTTACAATCTCTCCTGCAACAAAATATGGTTTCGACCCAGAAAACGGTAGTACCAATAACTACGATTACCCGGTGCAACGTGTGTATTCAGTTAGCGTGAATCTAGGATTTTAATCACTAAATAAAGAATAGACTTATGAAACTTAAAAATATAGTATCATTAGCATCCTTATCAGTTTTACTTGGAATTACTTCCTGTAATGTATTGGATACACAGCCCTTTGAAACATATGATGAAGCAACCGTATGGGGATCTAAATCGACGGCTGATGCTTTTGTTACCGGAACGATGAGTAATATAATGTATGGTTATATCAACGGAAACCAGACAACCTGGGAAGAACGCACGAGTAATGCCGTACATTCAAACGGAGGAATCGGGTTCGTTCGTGAGCAGTTAGATCGATATAATGGTGATGGGGGTTTCGGAGATTTCGGGAATATCCGTCGTTGTAACCTGATCCTGGAGAAAGCAGCAGAATATGCAGGACAAGGTCTTTCAGATGCAGAATCAAAAGATCTGATCGCTAAAGGTAAACTGTTGCGTGCCTTATTGTATTATCGTCAGGCGCGTACGATGGGACGTTTTGTGTGGATAGACAAAGTGTTGGCTCCAGCCGATACAGCCAATGCCGGTTTGATGATGCCTACCACAAAAACGACTACCGAAAGTTACACCTATATCCTGAATGATATAGATGCAGCATTGCCTGATCTGCCAACCGCTCCCAAATCCGGTGAGTTGTCACGCAACATGGCTTATGCTTTCAAATCGGAGATTGCCCTACAGGCTGCCGCTTACGAAACGGACGCTAACAAAAAGAGAGAATGGCTGAAGGCTTCCATAGCCGCTGCCGATGCAGTGGAAGGTGCTTCGCTGGCTTCCGATTTCGGAAATATCTTCAACGAGAAAGACCGTTATTCAAGCGAAATCATCTTTGCCATTTACCGGGATAAGGCTAATACGAACACGGATGCAATAGCTCCTTTGCAGAACGTAATGCCAAACACCAACAATGACAACCTGATCAAGAACGGCTGCGGTCCTTTGTTCCAGACAAACGGCGGACAACCTTTCATCGGTTGGTTATGGTGGGCTCCGACACAGAACCTGGTAGATTGCTATGACGTGATCGACGAGGCTACCGGACAAGGCGTTCCCTGGACCGAATCTTCTCAGTTCAAAAATAATATAACTCTTACCCAGGGATCAGCCCCCGCCTGGACTATCGAACAGGAAAAAGCGGAAGTATTATTCTACGGTAATGCAAAAGGGGACAAGTCAGTTAGCGAGGTCATGTACAACAACCGTGACGCCCGTTTCTACGGAACATTCGCTTACGACGGCTGTACCTGGTGGAATGAGGATATTTATATGACGGTAAACGGTAACTTATGGCGTAAATCAAATGGTGGCCTAGGCCCTCACATGGGACTGACCAACTACTACTGGAAGAAAGGCGTATATAACGTTGATCCTCGCGTATTGGCCGGCACACCGACCGACTACCATTACGTTGTGACCCGCTACGGCCGTGTTTTATTGAATAAGGCTGAAGCTATCCTGTGGCTGGCCGGAATGGGCGAAGGTAACTATTCAGATGCAGTCGCCATCTGTAACCAGACCCGCACGGTACACGGTAAACTGCCGGCTAAACAGGTCACCAACCTGCAGGAAGCCTGGAACTTCTACAAACAGGAACGCCGTTGCGAACTGCCGATGGAAAACGACTATTACTGGAGTTTGCTGCGTTGGGGTAAACACGGTGGCGCTGCCAATAATGGCGTAGCACCGGGCGGTAAGATTGCCGGATTTACGGAAATACCGACTTACGTGGAAATAACGAAAGATCGTACATCCTTCTATGTCGGTAAAGTGACGCATGGCGATAATGATATCCGCGAGTTCCGTGAAGACCGCCGTTACCTGCTTCCTATCCCGCAGGGACAGATCGACCGTAACGCTAATTTAGGCCCACAGAACCCGGGTTGGTAATCGATGATTAATCATTAATACAAAGAAGTATGAAAAAGAATATGATAAAACTGGTGAAGAATAGTCTGTTATTAATGCTTGTTTTGGTATGCTCTTCCTGTCTGGAAGGAAACCTGGATGACCTGCCTGCATTCGAAGAAGCCAATATCACAGACGTGAAGTTTGATTTCCGCTATAAAGATCCGACAGATGTATGGATCGACGGAGAGCCGATCGTGAAAGTTGTGACTCTGTCTGTAAACGATAAAGTAATCAATGCGGAAACAGGAACGATCACTTGCACGGTTTCGGTTCCGGCAGCCGACGGCCCTTTCACGGAAGCCATCCGTGGTACCGTTGCACTGACCAATCTCGTAGGAAAATTCAACCTCTCCACAGCGGCAGTCATTGCCCCGCAGGACGGTGCCCCGACATTAGGTACACCCGGTGATTTTTCTACCACGCGCAGGTATCTGGTAACAGCAGCCAACGGCACAAAGAAAGATTGGACAATCCAGATCACAGCATTGAATAAGTAACCTATATATTTATATCCTTAGATCTGAAATCCTTGGGCTGTCCGACACCTGTATCAGGACGGACAGCCTTTTCTCTGTAAACAAACGAATGTAAAAATGAAGAAGATGAAGAAAACTCAGTTATGGCTGGCATGTTTTGTGTTCATGCTTGCCGGCCAGTCCTTATTCTCCCAAGGCCTGTCGAAAGAGTCGTGGCGGGATATCTCCGGCGAGAAATACGACTGGACGAAGACGATGCAACCCGAACAGGCTTACATGCATCCCTACCATCAGATGCAATTGATGAAGATCATGCTCTCGTACCCCGATGAAAAAGGAGACCCGGTGCTTTGCTACACCTTCGAGCAAGTCTTGTCGCTCGTCAAGCAGATGGATGCCGTGACAAGGGGGCTACCGAAGACCCTCTATCTGGTAGGCTGGCAATATAAAGGGCATGACGATAAATACCCCGCCTGGTTTGAAGTAAACAATACCCTGAAAAGAGACTGCGACGCCACCGGCCGTGAGTCGTTGTTATGGCTGGCCGAAGAAGCAAAGAAATACAACACCCACATCAGCGTCCACGTCAATATGACCGATGCCTACGACGACAGCCCGCTGTGGGATGAATACCTCGCTAAAGGCTTTATCTCCCGCAACACCGACGGTACCCCGATGCAGATAGGCGTATGGAACGGACGCAAAGCCTATCAGATATGTTATAAGAACGAGTGGGAGAGTGGCTATGCCGTGAAGCGTATCGACGCCTTGCTGGAGCTGCTGCCTTTCCTGAAGGATGCCGGATCGATCATGATCGACGCCTTCTTTGTACGCGACAACCCCTATGAAAAGATCTCATGGGAAGAAGAAGAGAACTACCAGCGAAGGATCTTCCGTTACTTCAGGGGGAAAGGGATCGATGTCACGCACGAGAGCTTCAACCGCCTGCGGGAAGGGAAAGACCTCTTTATCGGCCTGACTCCGTGGTACCTTTGGTTTGAAGCCACAGAAGCGGACTATATGAAATACCCCGCCTACCTGACCACCGGAGGAGCTTCCTACCTCTTCGCTCGACAGTTTCCCGACCTGACCCGGGAACAACTTCAACTGGGCTTCCTGTTCGGCATGAGCGGCCGGGGAGAGGACTGTTTCGGTGGAGTTGACAACGACTTCCTGCCCGCACCCGACTGGATAGACAAATACCGCTACCAGTTCTATACCGGAACCCTCCCTTACGTCTACCTGAACCGTTACAAACGGGAGAACCTGACCGGAAAAGGAGAGAACCGTATCGCCTGTTATAACGACGACCTCACCGTATCGCTGAAAGACTCGACCATCACCCACCGTAAACGATTGTTGAGGGATCATGACGACCTCTTTATGCCTGTCCTTTGGCGTGCCGGCCGCGAATACATGGCTTATTCCGTCAAAGGCTACACAGACAAGACCTGGCAACTGCCACCCGACTGGTCGGATGTGCACAGTGTGGATATCTACCGGATAACCCCTGCCGGTATCTCCTATAAAACAAGTGTAGCCTGCGAAAAAGGAACTGTCCGCCTCTCCCTCGAACCGGATGAAGCTGTCTCCGTATTTCCCTCTACCGGACGTTATAAATCCGAATTGTAACACCTTTAAATTATAACCGAATGAAATACTCATTATTATCCGTGTTATTCGCCTGCCTGGGAATGTCCTGCGTACATGATACGCCACAGGCACCATACACCTATGCCGTAGCCGAAACCCAATGGGAAGAAGCCCTGGGAAACCACCGTGCCGTACTGACTGTCGATAACCCCGCCGAAGCCGTGCAGCTCTCTTTCGACTGGCGGCGGCCGGACAAGGACGTTGAAAACCGCCGTCTCCTGATCGTACAGGCGGAAACCGGCGACACCATCCCCAACATCCGGCGGATAAAGGTCGACAACGAACAGTGCCAGCTCGTCTTCGGCCCGGTCAAAGCGAAAGGAACCTATTATTTCTATTACCTCCCTTACCGTGTGCAGGAAGGGTGGGGAAACTATCACCGGGGCTATTACCCGCAGGAGGAAGCTCCCGACCCGCAATGGCCAGCCGTTTCAGAAGGACTCCCGCAGGCAAAAGTAACCCGTGTGGAGTCGCGTACCGCCTTCGACAGCTTCTATCCGATGGAAGTGATCGCAACGGCAAACGAGAAGGATAATTATCGCAAGGCCAACCCCGGCCGCTTCCTCGTTTTCCCTGAAGACCGTACCAATCCGATACGTATGAGAGCCCATATCCCTTATAAATGGCTGCAAAGCCCGGATCATTCCACCTTCAAGGGAACAGTCATGCCGAACGAATATTACGCTTTCCAGTTGGGTGTCTGGGCAGGAAAAGAGGAACTCAAAAGCATCTTCTACGAAACGTCCGGCCTGAAGAGCGGCAATAACATCATCCCGGCGGAAGCAATCACCTGCTTCAACCGCAACGGGGTAAACCCGTTAGGCAAACCCTTCATCAAAGAGATAAGCGTCGCCCCGGATGCCGTCCAGCCCCTTTGGTTCGGTATCGACCTGAAGGAAGACCAACCCGCTGGCACCTATAAGGGAGTCATCGTGATAACAGACGAAACCGGTTACGCCGTCCCTGTCGACATTGAGCTGAAAGTATCCGGCAAAGCCCTGGCCGATAGGGGAGACAACGAACCCTGGCGGCATAGCCGTCTGCGCTGGCTGAACTCGACACTGGGGATCACCGATAAACCGACAGCCGGTTACAGCAACCTCTCGCTCGAAGGCAACACGATCTCCTGTCTGGGACGTACCGTCAGCCTCGACATGCCAACCGGCCTCCCGTCCTCTATCGACTCCTGGGGACATGAATTGCTGGCTTCCCCCGTGCGCTTCATTATCCGGACGGATGCAGGAGAGAAAAGGCTGAACGGTACGGTCGAAGTCACCGGCCAGTCCGCAGGCAAAGTCACCGGACGCTGGAAGGCCGAAGATACCGACCTGTCGCTGACCTGCCACACAACGATGGAGTTCGACGGCTGGATCAACTACGTCTATTCCATTTCTCCAAAAAAAGATTTACAGATCAAAGACATCCGTCTCGAGATACCGATGAAAAGCGCCGCCACCCCTTACTTCATGGGACTGGGATTGCCGGGACAGGAAACCCCCGACAACTATACCGGCGGCTGGGAAACTCCGGGGAAGACCGTGCACGACTACGCCGTCTCCATCCCTACCTCCCAAAGCACCTCCTGGCTATGGCCTTTCGACAGCTTCTGGTGCGGTTCCGAGAAAGCCGGTATCCATTGCGAATTGCGTGGTGCATCTTACACCGGTCCGCTGCTGAACCTCTACCGCCCGGCCTATCCGGCAAGCTGGTACAACGACGGCAAAGGCGGTTTCCGTATCAACCGCAGCGCCAGTCAGACCGTCGCCACTGTTTATAGCGGCGAACGTACGCTGAAGGCAGGCAAAGATCTTGCATTCGACTTCTCCCTGCTCATCACCCCGGTAAAGGAGATAGAGCCCCATCGCCAGTTCACCGACCGCTATTACCATAATAGCAGTGCACCAGCTCCGGAACAGGAGAACCTCGACGTCGGCGTCAAGATCATCAACGTACACCATGCCAACGTGCTCAATCCGTTCATCAACTACCCGTTTATCACTGCGGATAAGATCAAAGACTTCACGAAAGAATGGCACGCCAAAGACTGTAAGGTGAAGATCTACTACACCATCCGCGAGTTGACGAACGTATTACCCGAGGTATGGGCATTGCGTAGCCTGGGCGACGAGATACTGCAAGGCGGCAACGGCGGCGGTTTCCCCTGGTGCCGGGAACATTACGTAACGGACTATACTCCCCAGTGGTACCAGCACCTCGACGGCCAGGGTTTCGGCATCGCCGCAGACGCATCCGTCCTGACGGCTACCGGCGATTCGCGCTGGTACAACTACTACATCGAAGGACTGGCGTGGCTGGTGAAGCACACCGACATCGACGGCCTCTACCTGGATGACGTCGCTTTCGGGCGCGACATGCTGAAACGTATGCGTCATGCGATGGACGACGTAAAGCCGGGTTGCATCATCGACCTGCATTCGAACACCGGCTTCTCCCGCGGCCCGGCTACCCAGTATGCCGAATACTTCCCCTATGTGGATAAGGTCTGGTTTGGCGAGAGCTTCATGTACGATGAGATGTCGCCTGCCAACTGGCTCGTGGAAGTCTCCGGCATCCCCTTCGGACTGATGGGCGATATGCTGCACGGCGGAGGCAATAAATGGTTGGGTATGCAATACGGCATGACCGTCCGCCAGCCCTGGATGACGGAAGGTGTTTCCTGCGATCCGCAATATATCTGGAAGCTCTGGGACGACTTCGGCATCATGGACGCGCAGATGGTAGGCTTCTGGGAAGATAACCCGCCTGTCACCTCTTCCGATAAGGAGGTCAAAGTAACCGCCTACATCAAGCAGGGCAAGACCCTTCTCTCGGTCGGTAACTATTCTACCGCCCCGAAGCAGGTTAAACTCAGCATCGACTGGAAGCAACTCGGCCTCGACCCGTCGTCTGTCCGTATGGTAGCCCCGGCAATCACCGACTTCCAGGAAGCGCAGGAATTCACCCCAGGTACCTCGATCCCGGTCGATCCGAAACGGGGTTGGTTGATTGTCCTGTCCGGACGTGTGAGACAACCTTAGCTTCCTTAGCGATAGTTGATATATTCGTAGATATTTATAAATATGTCGAGCGACATATTATAATATCTCCATCGACATATTTGAATATGTTTATCGACATATATAGAAATGTCGTTAGACATATTAACTATCGCTAAGGAGGATGAGGAAGTCTCGCGGTCTCGTTCTATAAAGTATGACAGGGACGTTCGGGTAAGTCTTACATTATTTATTTATAAATATATTATTAATATGAAAGCACTTTTCTATATTCTAACATTATTCCTTTTCCTCTCATGCAGCCCCAAGGGTACGCTGGAGAAGATAGACATCCAACTGGATAAGGAAACCCTGAACCCTGTGCGTAATCCCGGCGAACGGGGAACTATTCAGGTCACAGGGCACTATTCCAATGGCAAAACGATTGACATTCCTTTGTCGGAGGTTGCTCTGGCCGTCCGTACGGTCAGTGCGAGCGGCAACGTGGAAGTTGTGGCACTTTCGGGCGACCAATTGCTTCCGAAAGAGGGAGGCCTGGCCGAAGTTACCGCCGTCTACCAGAAAGACGGTGCAACTTACGCTGCCGCAAAGCAGGTCGTAGTGGCTCCTTACTACCGCGACTATCACCAGACGCTTGTTATGAAACTCTTTGTGGCATACGACGGTGAACTCAACGAGCCCGACCCGAATAACGTCATCTTCCAGCATAAAGACCCTTCGCGCCTGTGCACCTTCAGCGAAGCCCTAGACGTGGTCAAGCGGATAGACAACCTGACACGCGGTATTCCGAAGATCATCTATCTGGTAGGCTGGCAACGTGGCGGACACGATCACCTGTACCCCGACTGGAGTATCGTCAACCCTAACCTCAAACGGGAGGAAGATGCCACCGCCCTGGAAAGTCTCCGCTGGCTGATCCGAGAAGCACGGGCTTATAACACGACCGTCAGCCTTCATATCAATATGGTCGACGCCTTTGAAGAAAGTCCCCTCTGGGATACTTACATCAAGAACGACATCATCGCCCGCGATGCCAACGGCAACCTGAAGTCGATCTGGGAATATATCAAAGGCCATAAAGCCTATCACCTGAGCTATACGAAAGAGTGGGAGAAAGGCTTCACCAAACCCCGTATCGACCGGTTGATCGACATGATCCCCGAACTAAGGGACGGCCACACCATCCATATCGACGCTTTTATGGCTTACTGGCAACCGGAAAACCGTCCGTTGAGCCCCTGGCACGCCAAGCCCGAGAACGGCGGGATCGACTGGTACAAGGAGGTGGAAACCCAGCGCAAGATCTTTAAATACTGGCGGGAGAAAGGCTTCGACTTCACGGGCGAAGGCATCTTCTGGGCGCATCCTCCCGGCGAAGGTTTCGTAGGATTACAACCTATGTCGTGGTGGTTCCCGGCGGATATAGGTTTCCAGATGCAAATACCCGAAAGGCTGTCGGCACGCGGACGTACGCATCGGGACGGGCAGGGCGATTTTCGTTTCGGTTCGAGTATGCAGGGAGAAGAGATCCTTCAGAAAGATAAGGAGAATATGCCCGGCTTCCTGTCGCAGTTCTGTACGATGACCTTGCCCTGGTATTACCTGAGCCGGCTCGACCGGGTTGCCTTTATCGACGAAGCCCTCTATTACAGCAACGGTGTCGTGGCACGTGTGGAGGACGGAAAGAACATCATCCGCAAAGGCGATTTTATCCTGCGTGAGAACGACAACCTGTTCGTCCCCGCCCTCTGGAACGACAACGAGATCATCGCTTATTCGGGCGACGGATACGAAGGCCGCAGCTGGCTGATGCCGGAAGGTTGGGAGAAAATATCTTCCGTGGATATCTACTCCGTTGCCCTGACCGGTTCGACCCTGAAGCAATCCGCCGTCCCCGTACGCAATGGCCTGCTGAAGCTCACGCTGGGGAAGGAGGAAGCCGTTTCGATCGTGCCCGCCGGACAAGCACTTCAATAACACCGGCTGGGTTAATTCCCTTTGAAGAATTCTTCTTCCCTGTAATACTGCACCCTCTCCTTGGCAGCATCTTTCAGCTTTTGCATATAGCCGGATAGCTTTTCGCGCCGGCTGATGCTGTCGAGGAAGAGCTGGTAGTATCTGACCGCATTCTTGTTGTCTTTCAGTATATCGTAGGCATAGGCGATATGGTTGAGGGTGACGGACGATTGCGGGTTGTAAGACAGCGATGTCTTCAGGGCCACGATCTCCTCTTTCAGTTCACGGCGCATCACGAACCCTTTGGCCAATGTGTTGTACAGCGAGAACATCAGCGTGCTGTCCGGCATGATCAGCTCGATGGCCTTCTTCGTGGCCTCGATTCCCTCGGTGGCATATCCGGGCATTTCGATAGCTGCAATCCCCAGGTAAGTGAGAATCTGCGGGTTCTTTTCCTTTGCTTTCTTGTTGGCCATGTCCAGGCATTCGTAGGCTTTCGACAGGCTGTCGTTTTTCAGGTAGCAGAGTCCCAGGTAATAGTTGGTGTTGGCCGTGTTATCTCCCAGTTGCGAGAGGTTCCGGTATTTGTCGAGGGCGGGCCGGAACTGCTCTTTCTGGAAATAGGCGAACGCATTTACCCGGTTGACGGGCAGGTTCAGGGAGTCCAGTGCGATATACTCGTCGGTGTACCGGATCGCTGCATCCACGGAGTCCATTTCCAGGTACAAGTTCGACAGGCGGAGCACTGCCGCATAGTCTGACGAGTCCCTTTCCAGCGCCCGCTTGTAGATGACGAGGGCGGAGTCCGGTTGTTCCGTTTTCCCGTAGCAATCGCCTAGCAGGCGCAAGGCATATTGGGTGGTGTCGCCGGCCAGCATGGTTTCGGCCAGGGCTTTGGCCTCTTCGTACTGCTCGTTGCGGAAATACAACTGTCCTATTTTTGTCCGGATGTAGGTGTTGCCGGGAGCCAGTTCCAGTGCTTTTCCGTATTCTTCCAGTGCTTTGTTGTCGCTGTTTTGCATCAGATAGCAGTTGGCGCGTTCGATGTACAAGTGCGTGTTCAGTGAGTCGGCCGCGATCATTTCGTTGAGCAGGCGTACTGCGTCGCTATACCGGTTCAGTTCCTTGTAGGCGGCCAGCTTTTTCCGTTGCAGGTCGGGAGTCACAGAGTCAAGGCGGCCGATAAGGTCGATGGCCTGCCGGTAGTTGTAACTGTTTATTGCTTCTTCAATGGCCTGCAAAGAGGTGTCCTGAGCCTGTACCGGAAAACCGTATGTACACAGCCAGCAAAGGATAATGAATAAATAAGAGCTTCTTTGTTTCATATTCATGTTTTATCAGTTTTGAATGTAGTGTCGTCAGTAGGGGCGGTTCGCGAACCGCCCTTACAAGGCCTGTTATTTCAAGTCCCGAACCGTGACGTATCCACCGCCTTCACTTTCTTCTCCTTGAAACTGCCGAAGCTGTAACGGATCGTCAGCGATACCGACCGTACGTCCTGGAACAGTTCCATCCGGCTTTTCTGCCCCTGCTCGTCGATATGGGTGAGGGGCTTTTGGCTGTTCAGCAGGTCGGTACCCTTGAGGGTGAAGCGGAGTTTCTGCCGGGGGAGCGTCCATACCAGGGCGGCATCGATACTATATAGCGGGTCGATGTCGTAGATACCCTGTATGGCGGGCGAACTATAATCGCCGCTGATGTCGAGCGAAAGGTTCTTGTCGCGTGTCAGGAAGATCGTATTGGTCAGCATCGCCCGTCCGAACAACTTCTTCCGGTCGAAGGAGACGTCTACCAGTGTGCCCTTGTCGTGAATGGCAAAGCCCATCAGTGTCAACCGCGAACTGAGCACTTCCCCGGCACGGAAGGGGACGACAGCCATCAATCCGAACATATTATGTACATCCAGGTTGATCGTATGGAATACCGATTGCAGGCGATCGGGACATTGGTACGACATCTGCAGTATCCTGTCCGGCTGGAAATTGGCGAAAGCCCCCAGCACGTATTTGTTCTTCATCACATAAGTCAGCTGCATCGAATAGTTCAGTTCCGGTTTCAGATTAGGGTTGCCTTTTATCACACTATACACATTCATATAATAGGTATTAGGTGTCGTAGCCCAGTAGGAAGGATACTTCCGGTTGCTCGACAGCGAGAACTGCAACATATTGGATCGGTCGATCCGGTAGACCGCAGACAACGACGGGAACAGGTCGGCCTTGTCCCACAACGTACTTTCCATTCCCGCCGAGTCGACCGAAGCCTTATAATACCTCACCGTCAGCGAAGCATCCAGCGAGAACTTCTTCCCGAACGCATGCGATACCCCGGCGAAAGCACCTACGGAATATTCCTTTTGCTTCAGATCGAACGTACCTTCGCTTTCCTGCTCGTTGTCGAGAAGCGCGTTCGCCTCGTTGGTTGTCCCCGACAGCGATGCTTCCAGGCCGTAGGCTATCTTCCATTTGCCCGCTGTCGTGACGGAATGGTTCAGGTACATATTGGCCCGTTGTGCCTGCTGGCAGCTTTCATTGCGCCTGTTTTGCTTATCGGCATCTTCAAAATTGTTGACCAGCTCTTGCAAGGATTTATCCTTGTAGAACGTATAGTCGATACCCGCGTTGAGGTTCTTATGTCCGTTGTAGTCGGCCCGTGCGCTGTGCAGGAAAGAAGGGCCGGTTGTCCGGCTGGCCGTGTTCACTGTTTCGATGTCCGTGAAATCCGTCCGTCCGCCCCGGTAGGAAGGGGGGCCGTCCTGTGTGTACCGTCCGGTGTAGGAGAGGGACAGCTTGTCTTTGTTGTCGAAATCATACTCGAAGGCAGCCCGCAGGTTGTGGGTTATGCTTTTGTTTTCCGACCAGTTCTTTTGCAGGATATCGTACTTTTCACCGTTCACGGTCGGTTTGGCATGCATATCTTCCGTAGAACGCCCGTGGCGGTAACCGGCCGAGTAGGAGAGGTCGGCCGCATATTTCTTTCCGGTGTACGACAGGTTCACCAGTCCCGAAGGAGAGAAATAATAAGCCTGCTTCCCGGTCAGCGACACTTCCCCTTTCAGTTGCTCTTTCAGGCTCCTGTCGTTTTCGATGATCACGTTGATCGACGCACCTCTTACGCCGTATTGGGGCGGGGTACTGTACATCACCTCCACCTTCTTCACCTTGCCCGAAGGGGTGGCCTTCAGCATATCGGCCAGCTGTTCCGCCGTCATGGAGCTTTTGCGGCCGTTGATAATGACGGTCGTTTCCGATGTACCCAGCAGGGTGATGTTGTCGCCGTTTTTGCCCACCCCCGGCAGTTCGCCCAGGATATCGAACGCGTTGTCTACCGGCTTGCTCTTTATCAGGTTGGGGATGTCGTACTCCAGTTTTCCGGCGGCCATCTTCACCAGCGGGCGTTCGGCTTTCACGAATACTTCCGGCAAGTCCAGCGTGATACTGTCGTTCACCAGGAGGGTGCCTGAAGCGGTTTTCGTCTGTGCCAGCATCCCTTCATGCAGAGGGAAGAGGCCTGTAATTATCCATAAGTACCAGCTCTTTTTCATGGCTTTGTGTTTTCTGGCGAATGTAGACGGGGGAAACGGAATATCCAAAAAAGCCCTTCATTTGGTAAGACTAAATAACATTCGCCCGAAACTGTGTTATTTTGGTTTAAAGCGGAGAGCGGCAAACCGGAGAATACCTATATTTGTTTGCATGAAATCATCGTTCAAATATATCATCTTCCTGGTGATCCTGTCGCTGTCGGGTATCTTCGTCTATCAGCTGTTCTGGATCAGCGGGCTTTACCGTTCCCTGCAAAGGCAGAACGGGGAATACATCACCCAGGCTATCCGCAATGCCGACCATGTCGAGTTGTTCGGCCGTGCCGACTCTATCGGCAAGTTGGCCAATAAACGGCGGGAGACCGTCTCCTTTGCCGACGACCGTGGCGGTACTGCTCTCTCCACCCGTTTCCGCGACCAAGACTCGCCGGCTCCCTCTGTCCGGATTGTCAAGGAACGAGCCGGTCTTCCCTATTCGGAAGGCATAAACGAAAAAATGAAGAAAGTCCTGCAAGACGGAAATGTCAAGGTAGGCGAAGATTTCAGTTCGCTGGGCGAGCTGGGATTGCAGATGCAACGCGGTCTTCACGAAGTGCTCGACACGATCTTCCCGATCGACCTTGCCCGGTTCGACAGCCTGTTGGTGGCCAATCTCCGGGAGAAGAATCTCCACCTATGCCATTTCACGGAGATACGGTCGCTTGCCGACAGTACGGTCATTGCCAGTTCCCGGCCTGACGGGGAAGATACCGGGCGTTACCGGCTGTATACCTGGAAATATACGACATACCATCCCAAGGCTTTCTACGTCTATGTGGAGTCCACCCGCATGGCTACGCTGGCAGGCATGAGCGGGATGCTCGTCTCCTCCTTCCTGATCCTGCTGATCCTGGCCTTGTCGTTCGCCTATATGATACGGTTCCTGATCCATCAAAAGACCGTGGAGCAACTGAAAGACGACTTCACCCACAATGTCACCCACGAACTGAAAACACCGATCGCCATCTCCTATGCCGCCATCGAGTCGATCATCCATTACAACCTGCTCGGCAACAAAGTGAAGGCCGACAAGTACCTGCATCTCTGCCACGAAGAGCTGGAAAGGCTGGGCGGCATGGTGGAACAGATACTCTCCATTGATCTCGAACCGGAGAAAGAAATGCGCTTGCAGAAAGAAACGATTCCGGTTGCCGGTATGCTGGACAAGATACGGGAGCAACAGAAGATCAAGTCGCCGCGTCCTTTCCGTATGGAGATCGATTGCCGCCCGCCGGATATCTCCCTGAAAGCCGACCGGATGCATCTGTTCAATATCCTGTCCAACATCATCGATAATGCCCTTAAATATACGCCCGGTGAGCCGGAAATACAGATACAGGTATCGGCCGAAGAAGGAAAGGTGCAGTTCCGTATCCGCGACAACGGCCCCGGCATTGCCGCAGAATACCAGTCGCATATATTCGATAAGTTCTACCGGATACCGGGCGAACGGCGCACGGCCGTGAAGGGATACGGGATCGGCTTGTTCTACGTCAGGACAATGGTGGAGAAGCACGGGGGAACCATCACCGTCGAAAGTGTGCCCGGGGAAGGCTGCTGTTTTATTATCATTTTACCTCAATAACCGGAAGATATGGATTATATATTATTAGTGGAAGATGACGCCTCGCTGGCGATGATCATAAAAGACGCTCTGGAGGAAGAGGGTTTCGGGGTACTTGTCGGACGCGACGGGTTGGACGGGATCGGGCAGTTCTTCCGGCAATCGCCGGCATTGGTCATTGCCGACGTGATGATGCCGGAGATCGACGGTTTCGAAATGGTTCGCCGCATACGTCGTGCCGACAAAGAGGTGCCTGTCCTTTTCCTGAGTGCCCGGTCGAGTGTGGACGATATCGTGCAGGGGTTCGAATTGGGTGCGAACGATTACCTGCGGAAACCTTTCAGCCTGCGTGAACTGATTGTCCGCGTGAAGGCCCTGATCGCCAAAAACAACCCGGAGTCTGTTCCCGCCACTTTTCATGAACTCGGGCTGTACACCTTTTTCCCTTTGCGGCAGATACTGGAAATAGCCGGTGAGGAGACGGAGCTTTCGTTCCGGGAGTCGGAGCTGCTGAAGATGCTTTGCGAAAGCGGCAACCATCCGGTAGACAGCAAAGACATCCTGTTGAAACTTTGGGGCGACGACAGTTTCTATAATGCCCGCAGCCTGCATGTCTTCGTCACCAAACTGCGCCATAAGCTGGAAAAAGACCCCCGGATCAAGATACTGAATGTCCGGGGGATCGGGTATAAGCTGATCAGATGACAGGATGTACTATGCCGGATACCTATGAGAGATACATCTTGTACAGGTAGCCGATAATAGCGGTGGCAATCATCGCATGTCCCATTAGCCTGTCGGTGAAGTCGGCGGCATCTATGCATTCGTCCGGGGGGATTTCGGCAACATCGACAGGATGGCTCCCATTGCCGCCATCGCTACTTCCGTCTCCTTCAGGATCAGGGCTGTCAGGGCTATGATGGTCAGGAAGGGCGTGATCCGGATGGCAGTGCCTCCCGTTGCCTTTTCCGGGAAAGATGATCTTTACGACGGAAAGGATGAAATCGAAAATTACTTTGAGTGTTGACATAGGTAGAATGATGTGTAATAACGTTTATAATCATTTACTTCGATAAGACGCTGCAAGCTGGCGGAGATACTGCATAGCAGCTTGCGGTAGGCGGCGCGGTTGTCGCCGTTCACCTCGCTGATGTAGCGGCTGTAGGCGATCTCGGAGGCATAGCTGTTCGGCTTGTAGCTGACGTCGGCGGCCGAAGGGTAGGCGGTGCGGATCAGGCGGGCGAAGTCGAAGATGCTTTCGCGGGTCGTGGCGTATTTGCGGAAACGCAGTCCGCCCTCGCTCAGTTCGACCGTGCCGCCGTGCCAGTAGTCGTTTGCCCGGCCATAGCCCGTGATACCGAAAAGGTTGCAATGCTCCTTCGCCAGTACGCTTTCTCCCCAGCCCGACTCGATGGCAGCCTGTGCCAGGATAACGACGGGGTTGATACGGTATTTCCCGCTTGCCTCCGAAGCATCGGACAGATAGAGGCGGATAAATTCTTGCTTTGTCATAAGAGGTTGATTTATCGGTCGTCAGACCGTAAAAAGGTTCTCGATAATTTGATTATCTGCTTGTTAATGAGTATATTTACATATTGTAAAACAAGCAAAAACTAAGAGTTATGTCTGACAAGAAACAGAACTTCAAGCGTGTGTGGGGCTACCAGGAGCTGGCCCTGTTATACTTCCCCGACAGCAAGCCCGAATGTGCTTCCGTGCAGTTGCGGCGCTGGATCAAACTGAGTGACGAGCTGACCTCCCGGCTGACAGCCTGTGGCTGGAAAGCCGGAAGGAAGGTACTTACCCCCAAGCAAGTGGCTTGTATAGTCGATCATCTGGGGGAACCTTAGGCTACTCGATCACCGGCCGGTCGTCTTCGCCACCGCCACCTGCCGGCGGGGTGGAAGGCGTTGCGCCGCTGGTGTAGCGCTCCGTCTTGAAGTTGTCCGCCATCTGCTTGAGCAGCTTGCCGGGACGGAAGAGGATGCGCCGGCTTTTGATCATATTGGCGGTGAAATCCTTTTCGGTAGCCGCCCCTTTGCTTCCCAGCACAGCCTGGATATATCCCAGTTCGCCGAGTTGCACGGTCTGCCCCTCCGGTAGTTTCTGTTGCAGGACATGCATGATGCCGTCGAGCACGAGTTTGACATCCCCGGGTGTGGCTGCCGAGCGGTCTGCAATAATTTCACACATCTGGTTGGTGTCGCACATACCTGTCGAACTGCTTACCGCATACACCAACTTGCCGTCTGCCGGCGCATCCTTACTCATGTCCTTCCTCAGGACTAAACGATATTTTACTGCCATGATTAGAATAGTTTTAATAGTGAATAACTTTGTTGCCTGTTGTAATATTACACTACAAAGCTACGACATGGCCGGTGCGGACAGTTCGGGGTTGTTCGGGTGGGTTGGCTTGTGTTTGGATAATCGTTATAAATAATGCATTAACCTGTCAGGGTCTTGACGGGTGTCCCAGATTTCAGTAATATATACACAATCTCCCTCTACATAGTAGATAAGCTTGAAGTGCTTTTCCACTACAAAAGAACGAAAGCAAACGGGAAATCCGTCGAGCAATGGTTCTATAACACCTGCATTTGGAAATGTTTTCAGGGTTTTGGCTGAGTGATATAGCCGGTTGACTATTTTGGTCGCGGAGTTTTCACTCTTTTCTTTGTAAAACTCAAATATATCATCTAAAGTGTCCAGTGCCCTGTTAGTCCAGATTATTGAAGTTTCCATTGAGGGCGCAGGTTTGGGATCTCTTCATGATTATAAATGCGTCCGGCTTTTATATCCTCCAAAGATATAGCTAGATGAGCCTTTAGTTCCTCCAATGTATATTGGGCGGGGGAAGATTGTCTTACTGTTTCACTGAACCCATAAGAAGCTATTGGCTCATTCACACAGGATTGTGATGTTTCCTTTTCTTTCTTGTAGTAATTCTTTTTTGTCATGGATTTGGTTCCTTTCTTTATTTGAATGATTGTTTCCACAAAGGTAATCAATTATATGAATTTAATACTGTAGGGGAAGAAAAACTTTTCCCTTCCCTCAAAACCACCTCTCCCCAACCGCTGCCGTGCGGCAGGTCTGGCGGGTGATTTCGGGGAGGAGGCGGAGTTGGTTGCCGAAGGCGTGGAGGAGGGGCGGACGGGAGGATGCCGGCTGGCAGTGGAGATGGTTGCGCAAACGACGGGCGGAAGCCATGATCCTTTCCTCGTAGTATTCGAGACAGAGGGTGTGGAGGACAGCTTCGGGCGACAACATCTCCTCCGACTCGAGCATCCCTTCCGGCACACCGGGCACGTCGGGCAGCGGAGGAAACAGGGCGGGCAGGAGCGACCGGAGGAAGGAGGCGAAGACGGCTAGCTCCGACGGGAAACCGTATGAGGTGTCGTCTGTCGTCCCCGTGTCGCTACGCAGTTGTGCGAGGGAGAGGTGGCGGAGCAAGTCGTTGTAGTCGCTGTCGGGGAAGGGCATGTCATCCGCTTCGAGCATCCGCGTGAGGTGGGGAGCCAGCGAGGGGTAGCGCAGGCAATATCCCAGCAGGCGGCGGGCACAGAACCGGCCTTCCGCCGTGAGGTGGCGGATATAGGTGCGGAAATCCGTTTTCCCCAGGCGGCGGAACAGTTCGTCGGGATCTTCGGCGGTCGGGATCACGAAGGGGCGGACGGTGAAGCAACCTTTGCGTTCGCGGGCAATCTTTGCGGCGGCATTACGTCCGGGGAGGTCGCCGTCCAAAAGGAGATACAGGTCGGAGGTATAGCGGGCGAGAATCTCCGCCTGTCCGTCGGTCAGCGCCGTGCCGCAGAGGGCGACGGTGTTGCAGTAACCGGCCGTGTGCATGGCCAGCACATCCTTGTAGCCCTCTACCAAAAAGACGAAGCCCTCCCGGCGGATCGCCTCGGTGGCACGGTGGATGCCGTAGAGCGTGCGGCTCTTGTCGAAAAGCGCGTTGTTGGCGGAGTTGATGTATTTCGGGGAGTCGGAGGCGGGGACGGTTGAAGCGGCAGCCGGGTTGTTGCCATCCCTTCGCCGTGCCCCGAAACCGGTCAGGACACCTGCTGCGTCGTAGATCGGGAAGATGATACGTCCCCGCATGGCACGGAAAGCGTCGGGCACGAAGGACGGGGCAAGCCCGACACCGAAGTCGAGCCAGGTAGGCGACAGTTCGCTGTGGCCGGAGGCGAAAGGGAGGAGGGAGCGGAGGAAAGTCCGTTGTTCTTCGGATAGCTTGTCGGGATGGCTGTGGCACACCTCCTGCCGATGACGACACACCTCCTGCCTCCTTTCGGGAGGGGAAACAGATACCTTTGCATCGCTATCGATAAGCTTATTTGTGCTGTGTGTTTCTCCCCCCAGCTTCTTCACCGCCTCTGCGAACGAGCACCTTTCCATCCCCATCACCAGCCCGATCACATCGCCGCCCGCCCCGCAGGCATGGCATTTGAAGAACTGCCTGCCCACATGCAGCATGAGCGAAGGATGGTGGTCGTCGTGAAACGGACACAGCATCTTAAAGTTTGCACCGGCCTTCTGAAGGCTTCCGTAACGTGCCGCCACCCGTTCGATCGGGTTGGCAGCTTTCAGTTGTTTAGTGTTCATAATGAATTGTTTTTATACGCATAAATCTGTGTCAGGCAATTATTGTAGCGGAAGCGGACTTCGCCGGTGGCTCCGTTGCGGTTTTTGGTGATGAAAAGCTGGCCGACGCCCCGCATATCTTCCTTCGTGGCCTTGTCGTAGTATTCCTGGTAATGCTCGGGACGGTAGACGAACGCGATACTGTCGGCTATCTGCTCGATCTCGCCCGAGTTGCGCAGGTCGCTCATCACCGGGACATGGTCGGTACGCGCTTCGCAGTTGCGGTTGAGTTGTGCCAGCAGGACACCCGCCACACCGGCCTCCATCACCAGGTTCTTGATGCGGCGGCACACGTCGCCCAGTGCCAGATCCATCGTGTCCTTCACCTCTCCCCGGGCGGCCGGGTTGATCTGTATCAGGTTCAGGTAGTCGATGACGATCAGGTCGAGTGCCGTGCGGCGGTGCAGCGCCATCGTCTTGGCACGTATCTCCTCGAAATTGCAGCCGCTGCAATAGTTCAGGAACAGCGGCAAGCGGTCGAGCTCCTCGCTGGCCGCATCCAGCCGGGCACGCTCGTCGGCATTGAGCAACTTAAACCGCAGCTTGTCGGGTTCCACCCCGCTTATCGTGCAGAGCAGGCGGCTTATCAGTTGGCGTTCGGTCATCTCGAGGCTGAAGAAACAGACCCGTTTCCCTTTCCGTGCCGCCGCCAGTGCCATGTGGAGCGCCAGCGCCGTCTTTCCCATCGAAGGCCGTCCGGCCAGCACCAGCAGCTCCCCTTTGAAAAGGCCGCCCAGCCCGCGGTCGAACTCGTCGATACCCGTGGTCACCTGCAATTCTTCGCCGGCGGCACGCGCTTTTTGTTCACCATAGATCTCTTCCAGCACCCGGCGGCTCACCTCTCCGGCCCGGCGGGTGGTACTGCTCACGGCAAAGAAATCCTCCAGCTTCTGCACCCCTTTGTGGATGCCGCCCAGGAGTGTCACCACGTCGACGGCCGGGTCGTGTGCCTTCAGGGTATGCTCCTGCATGTCCGCACAAAGGCGGCGCAACACCCAGCAACGGATCACCGAGGCGGCATAGGTGCGGATATGCGCCGCGTTGCGCACGGTCAGCATCCGGTCGGCGATGAATCCGAGGCCGTTGAGTTCCGCGGCCTGTGAGGGGGCGAGCAGGCGCATTTCGTTTTCGATGCTCAGCATGTCGATGTCGGCTTCGCGGTCGTGGAGGGCAGTCATGGCACGGTACACCAGGCGGTAGGCGGGGTTGACGAACATGTCCGGCAGCAGGCGTTCGGCCACGTCGGCAATGGCTCCGCTCTGGGCGATAACGGCCATGATGACGGCCAGTTCCATCTCTTCCGATGCAGGGATCGGGGCGGGTAGGGGCGGCTGGAAAGTGCTTTCTTGTTTCATAATCATATTTGTTTATGTGTTTGACATTAATCAGCGAGACGCGGGTAATAAATCCTAGCCGCCACCGGGGCGGACGGTTTGCCCGGCAAGACGGGCGGGAAAGTGAGGGGTGTTTTCATCATGTCATCGTAGCGGACGATGGTTATTACCGTAAAACGGGAAAAGCGCCTGACTGTTATCAATCCGTCGTTGGTTAACAGTTCCAACAATGTTTTGACACAACCGCGCGAAATGCCCGTTTTCTCTTCGATCGTCCGGTAAGTCGTCACCCATTCGCCCCGCTTGCAGGGGATACAGAGCGTTCCTACCTTAATCATTCCGTCGGCAAAATAGGCATGGTAGAGCAGGCAAAGAAATAATTTGCCGTGTAACCGTGCGACTGCATTGTCGGAGTAGATTTCTTCCAGAATATCGTTCGGTACTTTCAGGAAACCTCTTGAAAGTAGCTTAAGTGATTTGAGTTTAGACTGTTTCATGTTGATATTTTTTAGGTTACACATGTTGTTTATTTCCACTGACGATCTCACTGACGATCTCCGGACGATGAAAATTGTTTGTAAGTATTCGTTTTTTCAGTTCGTTACGAGCCTTTCGGAAAGGGGTTGCTGACGATCTTCTGACGATCTCACTGACGCTCTCTTAATATAATAAGACTTATTTCTTTATAAAGACATAAAAGAGCATCTGCTTTTCGTTTTCAAAGATACAACGGGGGATAGCTACTCCGTATAACCCGATTTTGGAAAGGTAAGAGTTTGGTTGTTAGTTGTGTAGGTTTTGAAAACAGGCTCCTACGTACAAAAAACGGTAATTATGGTCGGCAAAAAAAGTAAAAAAAACACCTCTCCCGGATTAAATACTAGATATTCTTTGTGATATGCTTTGCCAACTCTTCAACCTTTATGTAAATATCCCCATATTCGGGTTGTGGATTTTTGAGTCGGTTGACCATTCCTGCCTGGTCGTAGTCCGTATCGAGGATGCATACCAGTATGCGCGCAAGCTGTTTGATGGTCGTATTGCCCAGGTAACCCGCTTTACGTGTGGCGTTCATTATTTCGATCAGGAATTGCACCCGGGCCTTGGTTTGTATGCGCAGATGATCGGGTAGAACCTCACTGCATCCGGTGTTGGAAGCCAGTTCGCAAGCATAGGTCTCGAAAAATTTATTTTTAAAGGCTAACTGTCTCTTATTCGGATTCTTAAGGTGTAGAAGGTGGTTGGCCGTCTCGTTCAGTACCTTTTTTCTGTCCGTTTGGTGTTCCAGGTATTTCCGGAAGGAAGTAAACGTTATCTTGTTCTTGTAAAAGAAATTTGGTGTTATTGTCTTTTTCATGTTTTGTGGAATTGAGGGAGAGGCGTTTGGTATGAATTTGCTATCTGTTGTCGACAGAAGCAAAAAAGCTCGATTTGATCGTGGTAAATAGGTAATTAATACTACTGTGTCACCAATTTGTCACCAAAGTGATGGGGGCATAGCACTACTATGCTGAAGAAGTAAAGACCATATATTATTGTTTATAATTTGCGGAGGGGAGGGGTTGACATACGGAGTGTCAGCCGCAAATATAACTTATTTTTACTATCTGCAACAATAAAAACGAAAGATCGAAAATGACTGTTCGGGCGTTTTTTTCAGCGTTTGAAAAGGGAGGCGAGAAGGGGTGAGTCTTGTAAGAACTACGATACTTTTCTATTCTGGGAAAAGATATGCGTATAACTTACTGATTATATATTGTTTAAATCATATATATAATTTCACAATAAAAACAGGGTATCAACCAGGTATCTTTTAATCGATATAGATTTAAAGAACAAAGGCTTAATAAGTGAGGTAAATGACCTTTTCACTCTTGAAAATGCCACTAAAAGAATCTTACCTCAATGATTAATATTTTATATAACAATGCAAACATAAGTAAAAATTATAAATAAAACAATACTTAAGCTGATTAATTTATAACTATAATCAATTGAATACCCGACTTTAGCATTATTTTATACTTCTTTATTTACGTACATTGATATAGTATTCCATATTTGTGAGTATATGTTAAATGTCGATGAATAAAAGGATCTCTTTTCTCAAACCGACGTAGTTCTTACAAGACTATGTTAAAAGACAAGCAATATAAATTTTCTATGTTAATCTGAATTAAAACAAGTGTGTCTATGAAGAAGCGATTTACATTTATCATGCTATTCTTCTTTGCAAGTATAAGCATGGTGCTGGCCCAGACAATGAAGGTGACCGGAACGGTGACCTCGGGCGATGACGGTGAACCGATTATCGGTGCTACCATTTTGGTGAAAGGGACGAATATCGGTACGATTACCGATCTGGATGGAAAATTCTCCCTGGATGTTCCTGAGAAAAACAAGATTTTACAAATCTCTTATGTCGGTATGACGATGCAGGAAGTGGCCGTAAAACCGCAGATTACGGTTGTCCTTCAGGCGGATGTGACAGATCTGGACGAAGTGGTGGTTACGGCACTCGGTCTGACGCGTGAAAAGAAATCACTCGGCTATGCTTTGCAGGAAGTAAAGTCCGACGAGTTGACCAAAGCCGGACAGCTGAATGTGGCAAGCTCGCTGGCAGGTAAAGTGGCGGGCGTGCAAATCACTTCCGCCGGTGGACAGGTGGGGGCTTCCCAGCGTATTGTAATCCGTGGTAACTCCTCGCTCGGAAGTAACGAGCCGCTGATCGTTGTAGACGGTGTGCCTATTGCCAACGACCAATACCGTACGGATCAAGCGGTAGATTATGGTAGCGGTTTGCAGGATATCAACCCGGAAGATATTGAGTCTATCTCTGTTCTGAAGGGGGGATCGGCAGCCCTTTACGGTATGCGTGCCGGTAACGGGGTAATCCTGATCACCACCAAATCAGGTAAGATGAAGGATAAAGGTATTGAAATACGCTATGACGGGCATTTTGCCGTAGACCAGATGTATAACCTGCCGAAGATGCAGAATAAATACGGCCAGGGTTACGAAGGTAGCGAATACGACTATTCGCTGCGTCAGGCAAACGGTTTTACGGGATCTTATCAGGACTTTGCTTCCAAATATGGTTTTGCTTACGGCGGTGTGAACGGCGGTGCCGACGAAAGCTGGGGTCCGCGTCTGGATGTAGGTCTGATGTTGCCGCAGGTGAACAGTCCGATTGTAGACGGTGTACGCCAAGCTACTCCCTGGGTGTCGCAACCTGATAATATCAAGGATTTCTTGCAGCTGGGAACTTCAATGAACCATAATCTTTCATTTCTCAGCCAGACGGAAAAGGCATCTACACGTGCTTCGCTCGGCTATCGTGACCAGACCGGTACGATCCCGAATACCGACCAGAGACGTTATTCCGCCCAGTTGAACACACAGTTGAAGTTCAACAAATATATCGATTATGATCTCTCTCTTAACTATACACGAACCGAAAGCGATAACCTTCCCCAGGGGGGATACAACGAAGGGAATCCGATGCAGTCGCTTATGCAGTGGTTCGGACGCCAAGTGGATATGAAGGATTTGAAAGAAAACATGGATAAAACCGACCCGGTTACCGGAAAACCTTATTCATGGAACCCGGACTATCATCAGAACCCTTATTATACGGTGAATAAAAACCTGAACAAATACCAGCGTAACCGTTTGTTCGGAAAGACTTCCTTATTTTATAAACCGTTTGAGTTCCTGAAATTTGAAGGACGCCTGGGATACGATTATTATGATACGCAGGCCAACCAGCATTATGTTTACAATACGGCCTATCCCGACGGATGGTTCCGCCAGTACAATCAGAAGCAGACGGAGTTGAATGCCGACTTCATCGCTTATTTCAATAAGAACATAGCCGACTTCTCCATCAGCTTGCTGGCTGGTGCCAACTACCGTAATGTGAACTGGGAAAGAGAAGCGATCGGTGGTAACATGCTTACCGTTCCGGGCTTGTTTACTATGGGGAATGTGAAAGGTAGCCCTATTACCGAACAGGATCATTCACATATCCGTTCGAACAGTATCTATGCCTCGGGATCGTTTGGCTATAAGAGCATGCTTTACCTGGATGTAAGCGTACGTAACGACTGGAGTTCGACGATTGAGGATCCGTTCTTCTATCCCTCTTTCAGTGCGAGTTGGATACCTACCGCCACATTCGAAGGGCTACAATCGGATGTTCTGAACTTTCTGAAGATCAGAGGAGGATGGGCAAAAGTCGGTTCTGCTACTTCCGCTTATCGGTTGGGTAAGTATTATGGTGCGGTGTCCGATCGGATTTTTGGCAATTCGCAGTTTGTGTTGCCGACGATTTTCCCGCCTTCCGGTTTGCGTCCGGAATCGGTGAAAACAGGTGAGGCCGGTATCGAAGCCAATTTCTTCGATCATCGCCTGGGGATCGATCTGGCTTATTATCATAAGATCACAACCGACCAGATCATGGAGGTTGCCACCTCTAAGGCGACCGGTTATAACAGCATGTTGATTAATGCCGGTAAATTGAGAAACAAAGGTTGGGAGTTGCAGTTGACCGGAACTGTGATCCGCGAAAAAGACTGGGATTGGACATTGACGGTAAACTGGTCGAAAGACAAGAGCAAGATTGAAGAACTGTATACTGATCCGGTAACCGGACAATCGCTTACACAATATACGATCGGCTCCGAATGGAGTACCTACCTGTATGCCAAACCAGGCGAATCATGGGGATCTCTTTATGGAACGGGTATGATCAAGAACGATAAGGGTGAATACATTATCGGTGCGAACGGTCTGCCGAAGACGGAAAGTATGAAGATCGGTAGCGTGTCGCCCGACTGGCTGGCAGGTTTCCGTAGCGAATTGCGTTGGAAAGACTTGACATTCGGCTTCCTGCTCGATTTCCGTAAAGGTGGCGATGTTTTCTCCGTGAGCCAGATGTGGGGTAGCTATACCGGTCTTCTCGACTATACCGCTGAAGGGGATATCCGTGAAAAGCCGATCATTGTCGGAAAAGATGTACTGGCCGATATGGGTACCTTCGTGAAAGAAGACGGTACGCCAAACGACCTGACAACGGATGCTAAGTCTTTCTTTTACTCTTATTACTTGAGTAATCGTCAGTTAAACGTGTTCGAAGGATCTTACCTTAAGTTGCGCGAAGTGCACCTGACTTATACCTTCCCGAAAGAACTGATGAAAAAGACACGCTATATCAAAGGTGCAAACGTATCGCTAATCGGTAACAACCTGGCGATCCTCTGGTTGCATTCTTCAAACAAAGCGCATATCGATCCGGAATCAAGTACAAGAAGCGATAACAACGGAGTGGGTCTTGAGTCGGGTTCTTATATGCCTTCACGTAGTATGGGTATTAAAGTTGGTCTTACATTTTAAAAAATTAGAAGAGTATGAAAAGATATAAATTGAAACTTTCGATAATCACAGCCGGGGTAACTTTCCTGATGGGAATGGTAGGTTGTACGGATTCATTTGAAAGAGTGAATACCGACCCTGACAGAACCAATGAAGCTCCGATAACGAACCAGCTGGCGTACGTTATCCGTTATGCTTCGGCAACATTGTTTGATCCATGGAACGATATGAACGAACCTAGTACCTATGGTGGTCATCTGACCAAGATACAGTATATCGACGAGTCGCGTTATGAATTTCGTACCGGGGTGGTGGAAAATAAATGGTATTATGTATACCTGACCCTCAATAACGTGAAGGATATCCGCAGACGTGCGGCAGAGGGGGAACTGGTCAATATGGAAAGCGTCGCCAAGGTTTGGGAAGCGATGCTGGTATCGATCGCTACCGATACGTGGCGGGATGTGCCATACTCGGAGGCGGCACGTATGGATGAAGGTATTTTGCTGCCGCGCTATGACAGGCAGGAAGATATTTATCCGGCTTTGCTGGAGATGCTGGCCACGGCTGCGGATGGGTTTGCTACGGGCGCTTCCGATCCACTGGGAGATGGTGATATATTGTTTAGCGGCGACGTGCTGAAATGGCAGAAGTATTGTAATTCGATGCGTTTACGTCTGGCGATGCGTATTTCCGGAGTAGATGCCGGACTGGCTAAATCGACTGTCGAGCAGATCATGGGAAATCCTGCAAAATATCCGGTTATGGAGGATAATAAGGATAATGCATTTTTTGTATGGCCGGGCGAAACACCTTATATCGAGCCTTGGGCAAATGATAGTCGTACACGTGACGACCATGCCGTGAGTGACGTATTGGTAAACCTGATGAAATCGCTGGATGATCCTCGTTTGCCATCCTATGCCCATCCGGCTTCAGACGGTGAGTTTCGCGGAGGTGTGATCGGTGCTGCTTCGGTAGAACCGGATCTGAGTCTTTTCTCGCGTATCGGAACCCGTTTCCGTGATGAATTTAAAGGATTTACCCCGTATTATCGTTCGGCAGAAGTTTATTTCCATTTGGCTGAAGCGGCCAAGTTGGGATGGTCGGTCGGCATGTCGGCCAAAGATGCCTACGAAAGAGGTGTGACTTTGTCATTGCAGGAAAACGAGGTGGAAGATGCTACGGCTTATCTTGAAGGCAAGGCTAAATTTAACGATACGTTGGAGCAGATATACGAACAGGAATGGATTGCTTTGTTCAAACAAGGTATGGAAGGCTGGTCATTGTACCGCCGTACAGGTGTACCTGCAACCAATTATCATGCACCGGGATCACATTATATAGGGCATAATACTCCGCCTTTCAGATATCCTTACCCAATCAATGAATCGAGTCTGAACGGTGCCAATGTCGAACCGTTCAAAGCGGAAATCAAAGATGATTTCTGGGGTAAGCAGATGTGGTGGGATACACGTACAGGAGTTAATTGATAAATGATACTTTTTTATTTATTATATCAACAAGCTAAAATGAAGTATTAAAGCCAAAACCAGAGAGAACCTAAATAAAACACATTATTTTAAAACCAGGATGGACAGGGATGTTCGTCCTGGTTTGTACTTTATCTCCCGAGGTTACTCGTAAGATATGGAAACCGTTCTTTATAGAGAAGGTACAGGGCGCATAACCTCTACCTTTTTAGGATATTCTGGGGTTGTGGTACCATCCACATTTCCAGCACTACATCTTATTTGAAAAACACCATATTGTGTAAACTTTACCAAAATCTTAGAGCCAAGATTATAAATTATTGTTGCCGAAGAAGGTACGGTCCAATTATATGTTACTCCTGGTGCACTAAAATCTAATACTGCCTCATAAAAAACCTCTTCTCCTACTTCTGGTCTTTGAGGACCATTTATGCTTATTACCCTTGGTCCATTTGTATCAACCGCATAACTTCCTCCTCCTGATGTGATAGTTAAACCTTCTTCACTACAGCCAAAGCTTGATATACTTGACGGTGCATTACCCTGGGCGTTTATTTGCAAAAATGCAAAAGACAACAACAAAATAAAGGTGATTTTCTTTCTCATGACGTTTGATTTTTTAGGTTAATAAATGAAGTTAAAACAACGCTGAAGATATAAAAAAATAAAGTATGTGATAAAATAGCCAAGTATGTTCTATGGCATGTTTTTATCATATTCTTGTCCGATGGGGAAATACTATTTTGGTAATTATTTGGGTGTTGCTGGGTATTGCCTGTTGGGTGATTGTAAAATGAAGCCGGGATAATCAGTTAGCAATTGCAGGCTTATTAAGGTCTTCTTTGAATGTTACCGGAATAGTGTATTTAACTATTTGGTATTCACAGTACTGTCTTTTGTTGTATCCTTCCGGAACATCCTCGAATTTCCAGTCGGTTATTTCACGGGATTGATTTTTTCCAACCGCCCAGGCCGGCATTTCACTGAGAAGGCGTATAGCTTCTTTATCCATTTCCGGGTACTCGTTTCCGCCACGGATGATTTTTATATGATCGACCATACCGAATATATTTATATTGAAATTACAAGTCAGGCGTTTACTTATTCCACTTCCTTTCAGTGATTCGGGGTAACGGATGTTCGTTTGCATATATTTAAGCAACATTCCCTGGCCGCCGGGGAATTCGGGCATACACAAAAATCTACTCTCAGCAAAGATGTATCTGTTGTTCTCCCGCCATTCTATCTTTTTTATCATATCCTCTTTTCTTTTCCTATGATATGCCCGGTAAGCGTTCGGGGAAAACTTGATGGACAGTTCGTATTCATATGGAACTGGTTTTCCGTCTCTGACGGCTGGTCGGATTCTGGGAAACGACCGGATGATGCGAATAGCTTCCTTGTTCAATAGGGAATGGGCTTTTTGTAATAACTTGATATTCTTTGTATCTCCATCTTCCGTAATTGTAAATTTGCACGTAACGGTTCCTCCGGTGTCTTCTTCCAATAGGGAAGGGGGATAGATTGTGATCTCATTGATTATAAGATTTACATCATCAGGGAAGGCTGGTGGCATATCACCTTTCGGGATTGCTGTGGGACGTTTATACTCCGGCTTATCACTATTGTGGGGTTGTGCCATAGCGACAGTATTAGTGATAGATAAAATAGCTAATAACAGGATAGCTAGTAGGAATGATGTTCGTTTCGTTTTCATGGCCCGGATAGTTTAGATGTCTTTCCCAAAGATAAGAAAAAGATTTGTTATAAACACTTCCGGGCCATGAATTTTCTACATCTCTATCACTTTCCCTTCCTTCCTGCTCCTCTCCGCCGCAAACGCGATCAAATGGCTTTCGAGCGACTCAAATGCTCCATTTTCTAAATTGAAGGAAAATAATAAAAATAATGTTTCTTTGGCTTTTCAAAATTTATTGGTTACTTTTGTTTGTATAAACATACAGAAGAGATGAGACGTCCACAAATTGTAGAACGGATACGTAAGGCTTTGTTGCAGGTTGCACCTGGTGCCCAAGCTATTTTATATGGCAGTGAGGCTAGAGGAGATGCCCGGCCTGACAGCGATATCGACCTGTTGATATTGGTTGATGGTAATATGTTGACGGTGAAAGATGAAGAGGATATCATCGCCCCTCTCTACGACATCGAAATAGAAACAGGTGTCCAGATTAGTGCCCGGGTCTTGTTGAAGAAAATATGGGAAAACCGTCCTTTCAAGACTCCTTTTTACGTGAATGTGGCAAACGAAGGGATTCTATTATGAAAGAAGAATTAAACAGGGAAAGTATAGAAGCTCTGGTGGCTTATCGTTTCCAACGCGCAAAGGATACTTTATCAGAAATTACCTATTTAAAAAAGGAAGGTTATTATAACACTGCCGTTAATCGTTTATATTATGCTTGTTATTATGCTGCTGTAGCATTGCTTATTAAGCATGATATAAATCCCGGGACACATGCAGGGGTAAAGCAGATGCTTGGTATGCATTTTGTTGCTCCGGGACATCTTTCACGTGAGAATGGACGGAGTTTTTCTCTGCTTTTCGAACGTCGTCATAGCAGTGATTATGACGACTTTGTTTATTCCAGTGCAGAAGAAATAGACGAATTATTACCTAAAGCAACCGCCTTTATAGATGCTATAGAGCATTTACTTTCTGAATAAACCGAATATTAATTGTGAAGTTTTAATAACAAGCTGAACCTGATGATATTAAAGAAAAGATCGGCTTGTTATTGATGTTTTGTTTCTACATCTCTATCACTTTCCCTTCCTTCCTGCTCCTTTCCGCCGCAAACGCGATCAAATGGCTTTCGAGCGACTCGTCGAGCGGAGTACTCATCAAGCTGGCATCCTGTCGGCGGATGGCTTCGATCCAGTCGCGGATCATGCCGGCATCGCCGCCGCCGTGGCCTACGCCTTCGTAGTTGAGGGCGTCTTCGGCGTTGGCGTTGTATGTTTTCGAGACGCCGGTGGCAAAGTCGGTGTGGGTGAACGTCTCCATGTCGCCAACGATGTCGCCGCGTGTCCCCATGATACGCGTACGGCGGCCGCCATAGGAAGTGAACCCCTCGATCGAAAAGTTGACCGTTACGCCGCCTTCAAATTCCATCAGCATCATATAATGGTCGGGCTGGTTGTTCTCGCAGTGGTAGACGCATTTGCCGTACGGGCCTGTCTTCAGGTTTTCGAGGATCACGTCGCCCTGCTTGTCCGGGTCTTCCGGGAGGTCGAAGACGTACAGCCAGGTGCGGTCGCGGTAATAGATCTTCAGGGCGGAGAAGGGGCAGGAGGCTTCGGCCGGACAACCGTCGGTGCAACGGGCAGGAGCACCTTCGGGAGCGTTATCGGCCTTGAAATGCGCCAGGTCACCGAAGGCTACCACCTTCTTGCAGGGTTTGCCGATGATCCAGTGAAGGATATCCAGGTCGTGGCTCGATTTGGCCAGTACCAGTGGCGTACTCGCTTCCGCATTGCGCCAACTTCCGCGTACGTACGAATGGCTCATGTGCACATGTTCCACCGGTTCGAAATGCTGGATGCTGACCAGGTCGCCGATCGCTTTGCTACTCACCATTTCTTTCAGCATCCCGAAATAAGGAGAATAACGCAGGACGTGGGTGAGGCCTACGATCTTTCCCTTTTCTTGGGCATAAGCTACCAGACGGCGGCATTCCTCGTCGGTCTGCGCGATCGGTTTTTCGAGCAGGATGTCGTATCCCAGGTCGAGCGCTTTCATGCAAGGGGCGTAATGCAGATGGTCGGGCGTGGCGATGATGACGGCATCGGCAAACCTGGGACGGCTGAGTATCTCTTCCCAGGTGGCGACGCGGTTTTCCCGGGGGACATGGTATTTGTCACCGTATATGTTGCGGCGTAGTTCTACCAACTCGGCAATACCGGTGATTTGCAGGTCGTCCGGATGTTCCAGTGAATAATCGCCGTACAATTTACCTCTTCCGCTGGCTCCCAGAACGATGGCTGTTACGGGAGTGGTCTTTTCTGTGTTCATGGTCTGAAAGATATAATAGATTAATATTTTTCAAATATAAGATAATTTCTTTATAAACCGTTCATATGGGAGTTTATCAGTCAATTTTTAATGCCTGGCAGCTAACAGTGTGATGATATGGAGTGTTACGTTCCTTTGTAACAAAAAGGTAAATGTATCTTCATTTCTTTGTTGCGGTTTTGTAATATGTCACCTCTACATTTGCAGCATAATTTAATAGAAAAAAGAAATCGTTATGAAAAAGAGTTTAGTGTTATTAGTTGTTTTATTGGGTACTTCGTTCTCTATGCTGCATGCCGTGACAGTTGCCGATGGAGATAACGACAAGGCAAGCAAAGCAAATGTGGAAGCAGCTCCTGTCGAAACATGGGAGTTCTATTCTGCCGTGCAGGAACCTACTGCTGAAGAACTGGCTAACGCAAACAATCATAAGTTCGGCAAAGAGGTCGGATGCTTGTACAATGCGTTCATGGATATGTATGTAGTCAAAGAGGAAATAGTACCGGGCGACCCGTCACGCCGTACGGTGATCCGTAAACCGGGTATCTATAATGCCGTCCGTTCGATCGAGAAACAGCTGAACAAAGATGTGAAGAGCAAGAAGCTGACGAAGGAAGAGGCGTCGGACGAATTCGCCAATGTGCTGAAGATCGCCCTGGCCGCTATCGACTCCGATACCAATACGTTTGAAGAAGCCCTCCAGGGCAACAAGAAAGACTCGTCGCGTCTGTTGGCTATCTTTGATAACGTCAAGCTGAAAAGCCTCTACTAATTTTCCCCTCTCTACTCTCCATCCCCTTATATTTTTAGTGGAAACGAATGTTTTAGGGCAAGTCCGAGACCTTGCCCCGGGACTTCGTGCATGTACATCAATTAATGTTTATATATGAAAAGCAAATTTTACTTATTGATTTGTGGCTTTCTGATTTGTTCGACCCTGGCCTTTGCCCAAGCGGTGAAAGTGACCGGGACGGTAACAGATAAACTGGGCCCCGTGACAGGAGCCGCAGTAGTGGTTAAGAATTCAGTTGTCGGAACCGTAACGGATATAGATGGTAATTACGAGATCGAAGCACCGAAGAACGGTACGCTGGTCTTTTCTTTCGTAGGATATGAAACGGTGGAACGCCCGATAGGCAACCTGAAGGTTATCAATGTGGAAATGTCGGACGACGTGAAACTGATCGATGAAGTGGTGGTGACTGCCATCGGTATCAAGCAGCAGAAAAAGAAACTGGGATACACCACCCAGCAGGTGAGTACCGAAGCCTTGGAGCAACCCGGTACGGTCAACGTGGGCAACGCCCTTTCCGGTCAGGTGGCAGGCCTGACGGTCAACAATCCTACCGGCATGTTCCAGGCACCCAGCTTCTCCCTTCGCGGCAAGACGCCGCTGATGGTGGTGGACGGTATTCCTGTCGAGTCGGATTTGTTCGATGTCTCTCCGGAGAATATCGAGAGTATCAACGTGTTGAAAGGAACGGCAGCGGCTGCCTTGTACGGTTCGCGTGGTAAAGACGGGGCGATTCTGATCTCTACGAAACTGGCCAAGGAAGAAGGGCTGGTGGTCACTGCAGGTATCTCCAGCATGGTGACAGCCGGTTTTACGGTATTTCCCGAGACACAGAACGAGTTCGGCTCCGGCTCGAACGGACAGTATGAGTTCTGGGACGGTGCCGACGGTGGTATCTCCGATGGCGATATGACTT
>OGJY01000064.1_pt1 | contig 124097 bp, 112 predicted proteins | sample 1572231 | NCBI WGS metagenome assembly OGJY01 (sample SAMEA2582121, study PRJEB24529) | metagenome | biome: Human gut stool | place: China | collected 2011
CCGTTGGACGGCCCCCGCCAACTTGCTGGCGGCCTATTATGACAATACGGACGGCTACGCCCTCTCGGTTTGGGTGCATCACTCGAAACCCTCGGACAATACACCGGGAAACTCCGGTAAGTCTTATACTTTCCGCTTCCCGAAGGAACATGCCGTTTACCATTATATGGATCCGGAGGGAAAAGTCCTCGATGTGAAGGAACAGATGCGGCGGGATCCCGCCTATATCGGGCGTTTCATCTATGAAGAGGCGGATGGTTCTACCCGCTTTCCTGTGAAGCAACGGGTGAAGAACCTTGATTATGAGAATAAGACTTACCTGATAGCCAACCCTTTCATGTCTCATATCGACGTGGAGGCATTTCTGAAGGGAAATACGCATCTCACTTCGGTGAAGGTGTACGACGGCACTGGCAACAATTCGCTGATCTCCGCCTCCGATGGTGCGGGAGGTCTGCTTGTGGCCAAGCCCGGTAGCGTGACGGGTTATCCGGTTATTGCCCCGACACAGTCCTTTTTTGTCACGACGGACGATCAGACGGAGAACGAATTTTGCGAAGTCAGTTTCACCGAAGCGATGCTGAAATCCGTTCCGGGGAACGGTTTGAAAAGTACAAGTATGGCATTAACCGATACCGATAAGGCTTCGATCCGCTTGAAAGCTTCTGCCGGTAGTGCCGAATCGTGGGCGTTGCTCCGTTTCTCACCGGCGGCGCACGATGCTTTCCGGGAGACGGAGGATGCGGAAGTCCTGATCGACCGCGCGGCGGCACCTCCCATCGCGCTCTTTACCCTTGCCGGCGAGAAGGCGCTCGATATACAGCAACGTCGTCGGGGTGGACAGATCCCGCTTGGTTTCTATGTGGCGGAACCGGGGGGAAGCGACGTGGACTTGTCTCTCTTCTTGCCGGAAGATTGTGCGGGCTGGACGTTGGAGGATCTCGATACGCAACGTTCTTATCCGTTGAATGGCGGACGGGAGAATGTGGTCCGTCTCGGTAAGCTGTCTACCAATGTGGGACGCTTCTATCTGAAGGGAGCTTCACCTGTCGCAAACGAAGGAATCACGGCTTCACCAGCCAAAGTGTATGCTTGGCGGGAGCGGGGAAGCAACCGGTTGGTTGTGCGTTCGCCGGAGGAGCCGATGAGCCGTTGCGAACTATTTGCCGAGAGTGGGCAATTGAGTAGTCTGGCGCAATTCGAGTCTGACGAGTATCGATTGCCTGCTGTACTGGGTGTCAATTTTATTAGAGTCTATTTCCGGGATGGAAGGAGCGAGGTGCTGAAAGTCACCTGCTTCTAAATCCCTTTTATATAAGGGTAACGTATATGACTGAGTTTATGAAATATGGTTTGTTGTTCCTGTTGTCGGGAAGTCTGTTCTGTGGCTGTTCGTCGGAAAACGGGGAACTTGAAAAGACTAAGACTTTGGAATTGCCGGTATCTTTCAACTTGCTGTCTTCCGGTAGTTTGCCTACCAAGGCGCAAGACGATGTGGATGGCCATCCGACCGAGGCGGCAAAGGGGGTACGTGAAGTCAAAGTAGACCGGGTTGCACTCTATGTTTACGAACGGGCGGCAGACGGGGTCTATGCCAATGACGAGGAGGGTTTCTATCTTGACAGTGATAATAGGGAAAAGATATTGACTTGTGTGAAACAGGAAACTTTTCCTTACTTTATAGCTAAAGGTAGCATCTCTATCCGGAAAAATCGACAGTACCGTATTAATGCGGTTGCTTATTCGGAGAAGAATGGGGAACGGAAGTTGTTTGAACGGAAAGGCGACCGCTTCGACCATACCCGTCTCTCGTTGGTGAACGGCCCGGAATTTGAAACACCGGAACTGTTTTTCGGCTCGGTGGTATGTGGAGGTGACGGGAAAGAACATTTCGAGGAAAGAGATGTCAAAGGAGATACTCTTTTTACCTACGACCGGCTGGACCAGAACAAGGGGAAGGAGTTGTTGACCGGTTGGCTTTATCGTTGCGTGGCGGGCATCGAACTGAATCTGGAAAATATGCCGGATTCAGTCCGAAAGGTGGAGTTGCTGGCCGACTCGATCCATACGACTGTGGATGCCGGCGCCTATGCGGATTTCCTCACTCCTTACGACCTGAAACGGAACGGTAGCTACGAACATTATGTGATCGGGGTGGATTCTTTAAAGGAAGGGGAAAGCTGGAGTGATTCAATCAGGGGTGACAGTGCACGTGTTATTGGTGCAAACCTTCTTCCTGTTTGTACTTCGTTGAGTTTGCGGGTCACAACAGAATCGGGGAAGTTGGAGTATTGTAACTTGCGCTTGCGGTATAAAGATGACAAATCTGAGCCTACTCTCCGTTCTTTACCGGGTGATGCCGGTGATGGAACGGGTATTATTCCCGATAATCCGGAGAACCCGGATCCGGACGATCCAGATAATCCGGACTCCGGTAATACCTTTCGTGTCTGTTTCCTGCGAAACAACTATTATCATATCAGTGGAGATTATGAGAAGTTGACAACTATGTCGTATGTTTTGCAAGTTTCTGTGAATCCCAATTGGGAGGGAGATGTCAATTTGCCTTTGGAGAAATGATTTCTTTGTCAAAAGAAACTGTTTTGATTTTATAAGATAATTCAAACTTTGGCAGAAGCGGATGTTGCATGGTTGGTAAGGGAGGTTTACGAAAAAGATATAAGGGAACCGGATAAAAGGTCGGCAGCTTTTCTTGAATGGGTCGGCATCCATTTGAAATAACTCCGGCAGCCAGCTTGCCTAAGCCGGCCCGGTGGCATGGTTAAGCGAGAGTTGCCACACTATAGGGCTGGGGCGCTCACTCTATAGGGCTAGCCTTCCTACCCTGAAGGGGATGCTCGACTGCTTACTTATGTATATTACTTTACCTCATCTTCATAAATCACTTTTTAGACCAAAGTTGTTATAACTTAGTGTCTTACGCTGAAGTTCCGTATAATATATATTCCCCTTATAGACGGAACTTCAGTGTATATTACTGTCTATCAGAGCAGTTGGTTCAAAAAATGACTTATGAAGATGGGGTTTCTTCTGTCTTTTATTCAGTAGTATCTTCCGTGGCTACTTCGGCAGAAACGGTGGCTTCCGGTGTAGCAACAGGCGCTTCTTCTGGAGTGAAATCTGTGATTTCTGCACCGATAAGGATGTTGTACCAAGTCAGCAATTTTTTGATGTCGCTGGGGTATACTCTTTCGCGGTCAAAATCAGGCAAAACTTCAGCAAAATAAGTACGCAATTCCTTTGTATCGGAAGGTACTGTTACTTTGGCTCCCTTCTCTTTATTTTTTACGCTGGTAAGTACTTCGTGCAAAGGTACTTCTGTCTCAGTTGTATAGATAGCAATATCACCTAATGAGATCACTTTATCTTTTGCATACGCTGGTACTCTTTTCTTATCTGTCAGCGATTCGACAATCAGCATGTTCTTTCCGTGGGAAACCAATTTAAATAATCCCGGTTTTCCCGAAATAGACAAAATAGTCTTCAACATAATACTTTGTTTTCTAATAGTGTTAAACTTTAAAGCTGCAAATGTAGCATAACTATACGATTTAACCGATACAATCGGAAATAAAAATATGAAATAGGGAGTGATTTAAATTGCTTGTCCGCTCGGATTATTTCGAAGGGAAGCCAAAAAATTCTCAACCTGAGGGAGTAATGCTTGTTTGTCGTCGTTATGGATCACATAATCAGACCGGTCTTTTTTTGTCTCATCCGGCAGCTGGCTGTTGATGCGGCTTACGATCTCTTCCCTGGATACATTGTCGCGCAATAAAGCCCGTTGGATGCGAAGCTCCAGCGGTGCATATATCATCAGGCTTTTATCTACTGCATTATTAAAGCCGGACTCAAAAAGAATGGCCGACTCGATGGCGCAGAATTCCGACGACTGCCTTTTTGTCCATTCGGTAAAATGACGGTTGACTTCCGGATGTATGATGGCATTAACCTGCTTCAGGCATTCCGGATTACCGAATATATACGATGCTAATAGTCTTTTGTCCAGCCCTCCATCCGTGTAGAGCTCCTTGCCGAATAAAGCGGTCAGCTTTTCTTTGATCACGGGGGAGGTAGCTGTGAGTAGTTTACTTTCGGTATCTGCCACGTAGACAGGTATGCCGTATAAGCTTAATAAGGAAGCAACAACAGATTTGCCGCTTCCGATACCACCGGTTATGCCTATTTTAATCATGTAGGTTGTTTTGTTCCAGTATGAATTCTATTTTATCCGGAACAAGAGTTGCAGAAGTTACCCAATCCGGCTTTTTAGTCAGATGAATAGGTAAGGTACCCGATACGTTTTGTTCCAGGTCTTTAAAAGAAAATTTGATTTCAAAAGCATCTTCCGACAGGTCTTTGAAGCGGGATAACGGAACGCTACATGTCACCTTTGCGATTGAAGGGAAAGTGCGCAAAGTGTAATGCGGAGGAAGATCTGTACAGAGCACAGGTATCTCCAACGTCTTTTCCGTAAATTCTTCGATAGGAATTGTTATGGTGACGCTTGTCGGATCATAAGTCGCTTCGTCTACCTTTTGCAACTGGATCGTTTTGGTCACCGTTTTATTACCTTTTTTTATCTCCGTGAATACGGTTTTTGCCTGATTCAGCGTGTCGAGTACCACATCACTGGCATATACGTTGATACTGGCGGGAGAGATTGTGATATTTCCTGACACATGAAAGCCCGGGTTCGTTTGTATTGTTCCGTTGAAAACGACCGGTATATCTTTCTTTATACGTTTACTATAGGCCGCTTCGATAAGTTGAGGTTCGAATCCCATTAAAGTAGTGGTAGCCAACAACTGCTTTTGGATGTCGCTTTGTATAGTCTTTTTGGCGATAGATAAAGAACCGCTTTTCTCCGCTTGATTTTTCATATTTGCTTCGATAGGGGCAAACGAACGTCCGAAGGAATAGTTCAGCAAAACACTTCCTTTGTCTTTTACTCTTGCAACGACCTCCTGAGGTGGTGTTTCCGTAAAAGAAATATCCGGTGGAATGTTCTTGTATCTGACCGGAATGTTGATCTCTATTTCATATTCTTGCTGCAAGCTCTGTAATAGCCAAAAGCCGAAAGACAATAGTACGAAAGAGAAAAAGATTAATGCTTCTTTCCATCTTTGACGACGCAGAAAAGCATTAATCTTTATCCGGGCAGACTTGAACGATTGATTTATTCTATCAAGCTGCGACATATTTGTTGTTTCTTATTTTTGCTGTGCGTCTTCTGAAGAAGCAAAGATAGAAGTTTTATCTACACGGATACGAACACCGTCTGAGATTTCTATCAGCATATAAGTGTCACCGATTTCTTTGATCTTACCATAGATACCACCGGCTGTGATTACTTTGTCACCCGTTTTCAATGCTTCGCGGGATTTCTGGATCTCTTTCTGCTTTTTCTGTTGCGGACGGATCATGAAGAAATAGAAGATCGCAACAATAACTACCATCATAAGGATGCCTGACCACTGTGACTGGCCTCCGGCAGCCTGAAGTAAAATACTAACTAAGCTCATATTCACTATATTCGTTTATAAATTTGTACCTATTTGACTAGGTACAAATGTAAGTATAATAATTAATCTTTGAGCAATACCTTTTCTTTTTTTAACTCCGAAACGATAGAATCTAATATTCCATTAATGAAGTTTCCGCTTTTAGGTGTGCTGTAGTATTTTGCCGTATCGATGTACTCGTTCAGTGTCACGTTGATGGGGATCGACGGGAAAGTCATGATTTCAGCCAGTGCAACCTGCATGATGATCAAGTCCATATTGGCGATACGCTCCGTTTCCCAGTTTTTCATATGATTGTTGATGCGTTCGCGGTATTCGGCGCCTTTCAGTAAGGTCTGGCGGAATAGTTTAATCGCAAACGAATGATCTTCCAGGTCTTTGAACATCGGCAACAATTCCTGCTTACTTCCGTTCTTTTCCTCGAACTTCTTGATTGTTTTTAATGTGAATGTTTCAACGATTTCGATATCGTCGTTCCAATAGATACTTTTATCTTCCAGGAAATCTTCAATAACTTCGTTGCCGCAGATCAGCTTTTTGAATACGCAACGCCAGAACTCTTTATCTGTTTCATAAGAATCGTTCTCATTGTCCAGATATTCGTTGTACAGGTCTGAAGCCAGAATGATGTCGAGAACGCTCTTTACGAACTCTTCATCGTTCGCCCATGACAGACCTTGCTCGGCCACATACTTCTGAAGTGCCGCGTTTTCAGCCACCTGGGCAGCGAAACGGTTGTCTATCAGACGAGTGTTCGGATTTAACTCCGCATGAGTAGGCATGTACTTGTTCTTTTTGATGTCAAGTGTCCGTTTTTGTAGGTTAGTGACTTCGATAATTAGAAGAAGAAAATAATGATATAAATCATATGACTTCCGTAAGCTGAAAAGCAATTCATTTTCCGCTACTTTGAGGTCACTGTTTCCATTTTGATAGAATGAGTATACTATCTGTAAAACTTTAATGCGGATTAAAATTCTGTTGATCATCGTTTGAAGGAACTACTTGTTATAAATTTAGGCTGCAAAGGTAGTCATTCTTTTGATAAAAGGGTTCGGGTTTACTTAATTTTATGTGCGTTAGTTGTTATTTTACACTTTGAAACGTAAAATCATACATTTTGATGAGTTAAAATAGTTGTTGTTTAAAAAAAAATGCACATATTTGAAGCAAGTTATGATAAATGGGTCGGTATTTAACAAAAGTTGGCTATATGGATGAGTCGGTGAAGAAAACACAGGTTGAAGGTGGCGATAAAGAGATTCTGTACTCTAAAGCTATAAAGGCAGGTAAACGAATATATTACCTGGATGTGAAGAAGAACTTAAAAGACGATTTGTTCCTGGCTGTAACCGAAAGTAAGAAGGTGCAGCCTAAAAACGGAACACAGGTATCTTTTGAGAAGCATAAGATTTTCCTTTATAAGGAGGATTTTGAAAAGTTTATGGAGGGAATGAATGATGTGATCAATTACATCAAACAACATAACTCTGAAGATTTAAATGTAAAAGCCCCGGGTACGGAGACAAAGACAGACGATGGTCCGGATGAGATAAAGCTGAACATCGATTTTTAAGAAGGGGTGAAAATAATAACGAGCAGTATTTCTTTGAAAGAAAAAACTGCTCGTTATCTTTTTATAGGTATCCTTTTCGGTTGCCTATTTTACTGCGGTTTATGCAACCGGGTGAATTGCTTCGGTCGGACATGCATCTGCGCAAGTTCCGCAATCAGTACACATTTCAGGATCGATATGATAGATATCACCTTCTGAGATAGCTCCTACCGGACACTCGTCAATACAAGTACCGCAAGCAATACAATCTTCACTAATTAAATAAGCCATTTTCTTAAACGTTTAAATTGATAACTATTAGTTGGTGCAAAAATAGAGTTTTATTTGTATTTCTGCAATAAGTTCCTATCTTTTTCGTTATAATTCAAAATTGATTGAGAGTTGAGACGTCTATTATTTCTATTATTGGTATGTAGCCTTGCCGTACCGGGTGTACTGGCGCAAAAAGAGAAGGTGAAGAATCAGCCGTATGCCGATTTGAAATGGCTCCATTTAGGATTCCATGTCGGACTGCATGCGCAGGATATGTTGTTGACAAATTCGGGTGTTACTACCGATGGCCAAATATGGTTTGCCGAAATACCCAGTTACTCGCCGGGGTTCAGTGTCGGAGTGATCGGAGATATGTATCTGAATCCTTATTTTAACCTGCGTTTCGTACCGACTGTCCATTTTGGGGATAAAAAGTTTATGTTTCGTGAACAGGAGACAGGGGAGGAGTTCACTACTTCCGTGCGCTCTACGATTCTCAGTTTCCCACTGGATGTGAAATATTCTGCTCTCCGGTTAAACAACTACCGCCCTTACCTGATCGGCGGGATTTACGGTGCTATGGATCTCGGACGTAAGAAAGGAATGCCCGTTCTGCTTAAAGGGGCTGATTTCGGAGTGGAGTTCGGTATCGGATGCGATATCTACCTGCCGTTCTTCAAACTGTGTCCGGAGTTGAAATTCTGTTTTGGTCTGGTAGACCTGCTGCAGAAAGACCGCAGCGACCTGACGGATAAAGAATTGATCAAATATCCGAATGCATTATCGAAAGCTACTTCCCGTATGGTTGTGCTGACGTTTAATTTCGAATAAAGAGTTCTATATAAATATAGGCGGCAGGAGCTGCCAGCATCAGGCTGTCGAAGCGGTCGAGCATACCACCGTGGCCGGGAAGAATATGGCCGGAGTCTTTTACGCCTAGTGTGCGTTTCAACAAAGATTCGACCAAGTCTCCCCAGGTTCCGAATACGACTACTGTTGCCGATAATCCCAACCAATTATACCAGCTGATTTCGGGTGTATACCAAGCTAATGCCTGTGAGGCACCTAAGGCTACTGCCAGTCCGCCGAAGAAACCCTCCCATGACTTCTTGGGCGATATGCGTTCGAATAATCTTCTTTTGCCGATCATGGAACCAACCAGATAAGCGCCTGTGTCATTCAACCAGATGAAAATGAAGATAGCCATAATGAATAGCGGCGAATAGGCGATCGTTCCCGGAGTGTCGGGAATGGCGGCAATGAAGTTCAGCATCGAGAATGTTCCTGCACAGTATGCCTGGGCGAAAAAAGTAAAAGCCCAGTCGTTGATCGGATTCGGGGCTTTATAATATAGTTCGGCAACTAACGTATATATAAGGAATAGCAAATAGGGGAGAAAGATCATTCCGTCTGTCAGTTGATTGGTATAAGCAAATGTGGCAGCAAACAGATAGGCTCCTCCCAGCGAACTGATAATTCGTTTGATGGAAGCGTCTTCATAATGTTTTATAAGACCGCAAAACTCCCATACTGTCAATCCGGTGATCAAACTGAATATAACAAGGAAAGATATCGGGTGGTAGCAGATCGCTCCGACCAGAACTGCAACGAAGATTATACCGGTAAGTGCTCGTATTATCAGATTTTTCAAAGCCGTATTGTTTAGTTCGTTTGTTGATTTATTTTTCGTGCAAAGATAAAGAATAAATCCAAATATAAATAGGGAGGCCGGATAGTATCTTCAATAAAGAACTATCCGGCCTCATTTTATTTTTCAGGGGCGAACGGGTCAGGCAATTTTATCTGCCGTATTGTCACCCGCAGGTGAAACCTGGGTGTCATTTTCGTTGGCAGCAGCCTGTTCCTGTTTGCTGTTGTTTGCTTTTTCCTGTAACTCCAGAATTTCCTGCGAACGGGAAACCCAAGCACGTTTACCGAAAATATGTTCTACATCTTCGGTGTAGATCACTTCCCGTTCAAGTAAGACCTGTGCCAATGCGTGATGTCCTTCCTTGTTTTCAAACAGGATTTTCTTGGCACGTTCATACTGTTCGCTGATGATCTTTTGTACTTCCTGGTCGATCATGCGAGATGTTTCCTCGCTGTACGGTTTGGTGAATCCCCAGTCCTGACCGGTTGAATCGTAATAATTCAGGTTAGGCAGTTTTTCGCTCATGCCGAAGTAAACGACCATTGCATAAGCTTGCTTGGTTACACGTTCCAGGTCGTTGGATGCTCCGGTTGTTATTTTGCCGAGGAAAAATTCGTCTGCCGCACGTCCGCCCAAAGTAGCGCACATTTCATCCAACATCTGTTCGCGGGTGGTGATCTGCCGTTCTTCCGGCATATACCAGGCAGCTCCCAACGCTTTACCTCTGGGGACGATGGTTACTTTTACCAACGGATTGGCATGTTCGAGGAACCAGCTTAATGTAGCATGGCCGGCTTCGTGGAAAGCAATACTTTTTCGTTCATCCGCCGTCGTTATCATAGAGCGTTTTTCCAAACCGCCGACGATACGGTCGATAGCGTTCATAAAGTCCTCTTTTTGAACGAACTTCTTATCGCTACGGGCGGCGATCAATGCAGCTTCATTACAAACATTAGCAATGTCGGCACCGGAGAATCCAGGAGTCTGGCGGGCCATGAATTCCGCATCCACGCTCTCATCTATCTTGATCGGGCGTAAATGTACGCCGAATATTTCCTTACGCTCGTTCAGGTCGGGCAATTCCACGCTGATCTGACGGTCGAAGCGTCCGGCACGAAGTAAGGCCTTATCCAGAATATCGGCACGGTTGGTTGCAGCCAGGATAATCACCCCACTGTTGGAACCGAAGCCATCCATTTCTGTCAGCAACTGGTTCAATGTGTTTTCGCGTTCATCGTTGCTGTTCATATTGGCATTTTTGCCACGGGCGCGGCCAACAGCATCGATCTCGTCGATAAATACGATACACGGAGATTTCTCTTTTGCCTGGCGGAATAAGTCACGAACACGTGATGCGCCCACACCGACAAACATCTCAACGAAGTCGGAACCAGAAAGAGAGAAGAACGGAACATCCGCTTCACCTGCCACCGCTTTGGCCAGCAATGTCTTACCTGTTCCCGGAGGGCCTACCAACAAGGCGCCCTTAGGTATTTTACCTCCCAGTTCCGTATATCTTTCCGGACTTTTAAGGAAGGAAACGATTTCTTCCACCTCTTGCTTGGCTTCCGACAATCCTGCCACATCCTTAAACGTAACTTTCCGGTCGTTATCTTTGTCGAATAGTTGTGCTTTAGCCTTGCCGACGCTGAAAACGCCACCCGGACCACCTCCGGCACCTCCAGACATTCTTCTCATCAGGAAAATCCATACAACGATGATCAGGATGATGGGACCGAATGAAACCAGAAAGTTCCATATGGCATCGTCTCCCTCTTCAAAGCGCACCTGGGTGTCGATATGGTTGTCGGTAACCGCTTTATCGTAGAAATCGGAAAATTTGTCTGCCGACGGTATTTTTACGTACACCTTCGGGTTTGTTCCCAAAGCGGCACTGTCACTTTTAAATACTAATCCTTTTTGACCGCTTTTAACGCTGGCTTCAACCAGATTTTTCTTGTTGTAGACAACCATCTTGTCGAATACATTTTCCTGTGCCAGCTTCTGGAATTCAGTCCATCCCAGTTCTTTTGACGCCGAAGAGTCGTTAGTCAGATACAAAGCAATAAGCATCATGAAAATTAGCCCATACATCCAATACAGGTTGAACCGGAACATCTTAGGCTTATTGTTCTTCGGTGCTTTGTTGAACATGTCGTTTTTATTTTCCATACTTTGAATTCGATAATATTAATCCGGTCTTAGTCGAGATCCGGAATCTGGGTGACTTTAGCGTCAGACCATAGATTATCCAGATTGTAGAACTCACGTTGTTCCGGGGTAAATATATGTACAAGAACCGTGCCATAATCCATACCTATCCACAAGGAACTTTGATTACCGTCAATAGACAATGGTTTTTCACCTGCATTTCTACGCGCAAAATCCCATACAGAATCAGATAGGGCTGATACCTGGGTGGGAGTATTTCCTTCGCAGATTACCATGTACTGGCATACTGCCCCTGATAACTGGGTTAAATCTACGGTAACAATATTTTTGCCTTTTTTTTCTTGTAGACCTTCTACAATTGTTTTTACTAATTCTTTTGTTTGATCCATCTATTTTTTATTGAATAATTTTCGAAGTTGCAAATATACTTCTTATATTTATTATTACATGCTTTCTCTATTTAATATATGTATAAACCCTGTATTTTCAAAACAGGGAAAAGATGAAAATGTTTATTTTGACAAAATTTTTTCGCAGAATATTTGCAGATATAAAAAATGTCTGTATCTTTGCACCCGTAATCGAGAAACATACTACTCGAGACAACAAAAACTGTTCTATGGTGTAATGGTAACACGTCAGATTCTGGTCCTGAAATTCCAGGTTCGAGCCCTGGTAGAACAACATAAAAAAGGTTTGAAATTTATTTTCAAACCTTTTTTTATTTTCTTTATATCCTTCCCTTTTTTCCCCATCTGAATCCGATGCTGTCGAGCAGTTGGATACGATCATTGTTCAATTTTCCTTTTCTTTTCAGATAGGCCATTCTCATCCACCAAGAATAAAGGGCTTTTTCTTTTTCCTCGCGGGCTGTGACGGAAGGGTATCGCTTATTCGTGGCGATAAAATCACAAAATTCGGTATATCTTCCAATCCATATCCGGTTCAGCTGTTCTTCCGAGCGGCCATTGCTTGTTGCGCTGATTTCCCATTCAAAACCTATGTCTGTGAGTTTTTTGATCTGCGCGGAAGTAAGTTTGCCTGATGGGTCTGTTCCATATCTGTAAGCCCTCATTTTGCTGCACCATTTAGCCAGCCTGGTTTCTTCTGAGTTGGTGGCATGGGCCGGCCATCTTCCGTAGTGTGCGTGATATTTTTTTACCAGGGCAAACGATTCATTCCAGCTTCTTTTCTTCCTGTTTTTCTGCCATGTGAATCCGATTGCATCTAACATCATGATACGTTCTTGGCTCAAACGTCCCTGCAATATGCCGTTTCTTACGCTTTTCTGAGTGGTACACCAATTGTATAGCCGGGTTTCTTCCGGGTTAGATTCATTGGGTACCGGCCAACGTTTTTCGTTGGTCACAAAATCTTTAAGTTTATAATAATTACCTTCCCATTGATCGATGCTTTTTTGCAACTTGGCTGCATCGATCTTGTCGATTAACCGGATCACTTTTTCAGGTAATCTTTCAGGATGATGGTTTCGGACGTATCTGACCCGAACGACCCATTGCCCCAATTCTAATTCTTTTTCGTCTTTAGCCGTAGGAGAAGGCCATCTTTCGTGTTTCTTAAAGAAAGCAATCGTAGAGCGATATTTAATATCTCTTTTTATGCGGATCTTGCTAGGTTTACGTGCTTTACTTTTTTTCTTTGTCCTATTTCTTTCTTCCATCTAACCTTACTTTATTCGATTTTTGGATATTAATAATCATGGATACTATAATCAGTTTCCAAAGATATTCAAATATTTGATTTTTAGAGATATATACTTCGTGTTATTTTGTTATTTTGACAAAATGATATTTTTGCAGGTTTGTATGTGATCTGTACGATTCTGTGTCGTGCTCGTATCTAAATATTTGATTGTACGGAAGTTCTGGAATGTCTTAATGATGTGGTTTCTCTGATATTTGTGTATAATGGTAGGTATATGGGTTATGGATGATTAATTTGTTTTGTATTTTATTTAATCTGTATGATTGTGGTATATTAAAAGGGTGTGGGTTTTGCTCTGCTCTGGAGAAGAAATATGCTGTTTAGCATAGGTTTTGAAGCGTAAAAGTATGCCTTCTGATTTTTATTTATCATCTTTTAACATGAAAATCGGCTTAACCGGAACGTGATCTCGTTTAAAAGGAGTTTTCTATTCGTTTAAAACGAGTTATAATTTCTTTTAAACGAATTTTTAAATGGGCTGTTAATGGCTTATTTGTTAATATATGTATATATTATTTCTTTGGAAGAAGTTGTTTGTTTGAATGTTGTGTTTTTTTAATAGGTTTATTTGTAGCATATTGATTGGTTTGAATAGTATCCCGGTAGCAATGTGTAAACATAAAGCATCCGCAAAATCTCGGATCATGAGATATTTGCGGATGCTTTATTAAATATCAATTAGAATTAGTTCTGTTCTTTCAGAATTACGTCGTGTGCACCACCTTCAACGATACTTGTAGAAGATACTAATGTGATTTTGGCATCCTTTTGCAGAGCGGGGATTGTAGTTGCACCACAGCTACACATTGTCGCTTTAATCTTACCCAGTGTAAGGTTGAGATTGTCCTTCATCTTACCGGCATAAGGAACATAGCTGTCTACACCTTCTTCAAATTTGAGTGATTCCGTTCCGCCCATGTCGTAACGCTGCCAGTTCTGGGCACGGTTTGAACCTTCACCCCAATATTCCTTTACATAATTGTTGCCAATGCGTAGTTTCTTTGTAGGAGACTCGTCGAAACGGGCAAAATAACGACCCATCATCAGGAAGTCTGCGCCCATTGCAAGAGCCAGCACCATGTGGTAATCGTGAACCAGACCACCGTCGCTGCAAATAGGGACATAAATGCCTGTTCTTTCTTTATATTCATCGCGAGCCTGGGCTACATCTATCAGGGCAGTTGCCTGTCCGCGGCCGATACCTTTCTGTTCGCGTGTGATGCAGATCGAACCGCCACCGATACCGACTTTGATAAAATCGGCTCCGGCTTCCACCAGATACATAAAGCCTTCCCGGTCTACTACGTTTCCGGCTCCGACCTTTACTTTGTCTCCGTATTCTTTCTTGATCCACTGCAGTGTTTCGTACTGCCATTCCGAATAACCGTCGGAAGAGTCGATACATAATACGTCTACTCCGGCTTCAACAAGGGCGGGAACGCGTTCCATATAGTCGCGGGTGTTGATACCTGCGCCAACCAATAGTTTTTTGTCGGCTCCTGACATTTCGTTCGGATTGTCACGATGGCTGTCATAATCCTTACGGAATACGAAATAAGCCAGGTTCTGATCCTTATCTATGATAGGCAGGGTATTCAGTTTGTGATCCCAGATAATCTGGTTTGCTTCTTTTAATGTGATGCCCACTTCACCGACGATCAGTTTGGAGAAAGGAGTCATAAACTCTTTTACTTTTGTGGCAGGATCGTCTTTCTCAGCGCGATAGTCGCGGCTGGTAACTAATCCCAGCAGTTTACCGTTAGGCGTTCCGTCGTCGGTAATACCGATGGTGGAATGTTCTGTCTGGTTGACCAGGGCAATTACGTCGGCCAGCGTGTTTTCCGGAGTCAGGTTGGAGTCGCTGGTTACAAAACCGGCTTTAAATTTCTTTACCTTTCTTACCATCTCTGCCTGGCTGGCGATAGGTTGTGAACCGAAAATGAATGAAAGTCCTCCGTTGCGAGCCAGTTCAATTGCCAGTTCCGGGCCGGATACTGATTGCATGATAGCTGAAACGAACGGGATATTTAATTCGATAGGAGACTTTTCGCTAACATTGTGCTTCACAAGTGCCGTTTTCAGTACAACATTGGAGGGTACACACTGTTTAGTGGTCAGGCCGGGAATAAGCAGGTATTCTCCGAAGGTTCTTGAAACATCGTTTAAGTAAACTGCCATAGTGATTAATATTTACTGGATGAATTTTTGTGCAAAAGTACTGAATTCTCCTCAGATATGTTTTCATTTCATCGCATTTTTCATACTAATTAAAGGGGAATATTTCGGTATAGGCCGGGGCCGGAACTTTTTCAATGAGTAAAATGTTATATAAGTGAATTTAAAGAGGAGGAATATTTTATGAAAATGGTAGTAGATAAGGCAAATTCACGCGGATATGCAAACCACGGATGGCTTAAAACTCATCATACATTTAGTTTTGCTAATTATTATAACCCGAAAAGGGTACATTTCGGCAAGTTGCGTGTTTTGAATGACGACACGGTAGCTCCGAGTGAAGGTTTTGATACGCATCCACATAAGAATATGGAAGTGATTTCTATTCCGCTGAACGGTTATCTGCGACATGGCGACAGTATAAAGAACAGTAAAACGATTACCCCGGGCGATATTCAGGTAATGAGTGCCGGAACAGGTATTTTCCATAGCGAATTCAATGACAGTGCCGAACAGCAGCTTGAATTCCTGCAGATATGGGTTTTCCCGCGTGAGGAAAATACGGTTCCGAAGTACAACAACTACGATATACGTCCGCTGTTGAAAAAGAATGAGTTGTCGTTAGTCCTTTCGCCGGACGGTGAAACGCCCGCAGCGATCAATCAGGACGCCTGGTTCTCGATCGGTGAGTTGGATGCCGGACAGATCAAAGAGTATAAGTTCCATCGTGAAGGCATGGGAGTCTATCTTTTTGTTATCGAAGGAGAGGTGGAAGTGAGCAATACGGTTCTTTCCAAACGGGATGGTGCCGGCTTTTATGATACGGACAGTATTACTGTCGAAGTGCTGAAAGATGCGAAGATTTTGCTGATGGAAGTTCCGATGCAGTAAGTGTATCGATTCTTATAAAAAGGGTTCCGGGTATTTAGCCGGAACCCTTTTCTTTGTTATGGAGATCCTTAATAATCTCTATCGGACAGGAAATCGATCATTCGTAGGATAGCACGGCTGCATGCCGGACAGAAAGGCGCATAATCGCGCATCATACAATGATCCATCGGGCGGTAAATCCCTTTCGAAATATAGCCGCCACCTTCAAATACGCCGGCTTTGTCTTTATGAGTGTCATCCAGTGGTGTAGGGATCGGTGTATTGGCTGGCAGAAGGTCTTTCCATTTGCTGTCGAAGTCGACCAATGTCGTGATATTCGGCTCCCACGGCTCATATTTCAAATTGTAAAAGTCCTGATAAGCCACTTCGGAAGAAAAGTATTCATCCGCCAACCCGGCAAAACTATGTCCGAATTCGTGAACGAATACATGTTGTGTTCGTTCGTTGTCGGCTGTGCCGATAGCATAAAAATTATACATACCGCCACCGCCGTATGTATCGGTATTCACCAGAATAAATACAGCGTCGCACGGGACATTCCATACGGCATCGCGAATCGATTTCATATCGGGAGTAGTCAGGTAACGATCGACGCCGAATGTGTAATAGCCCGAATTCAATGCAGTATTCTTGTAGATACCTTTTCCGGAAATATCGGTTCCGGCATCTTCGGAAACCAGGTCGACCGCCCAGATGTTGAAATCTTCCCGGCGGGTCGTGTAGGGAGCTGTGTTAAACAGGGACTCTGCAAACTTTTTGGCATCGGCAACAAATTTTTCCTGATCAGCGGCTGTGTAACCTTCTGCTATAAATACCAGGTCTACTTTTTCGCTTGGGTCGCCTTTGTATTGGATTTGGGTGATTTTATTCTCTTTCAGTTTGCCCCGGTCAATGAAAATGCTGGTCGGGTCGATATCCATTTTGAGCAGTGAGTGAAATTGCATATCAGCTTTGTCGCGGGCTGTTATTTCCACAACGACCGTTGTTTTAGGATAAGGGACAGAGATACTGTTGGTCCATGCCTGGGTTTCGGTTTTGGCCTGTTCCGTAGTGCGCCATTCCTCAAACAAGGTGTTGAAGCCGCGTGAGTAGATCAGCTCGTTACTGGCCTTATCATATATATTTACATAATAACCGCCATAATTAAACTTGTCGATCAAGTTTTTTACAGGGCCTCCCCATACCGGTTCCTGGCGCAATTGCTGTATGGCGGCAGACTGGAATTCGGAGTTCCCGCTTAAGGCAAAGTCTATCCGCAGGCTTTTTTTTTCGAAATGTTTACTAAATTCGCCCTGTGCAAAGCTATTAAGGCTACAAAGGACGGCGATTAGAAATAAGGAAATCTTTGTTCTCATATTTTCGTGTTTTTATTAGGTGTTCTTTATACGCACAAATATAAATATTCTCTGGTAAATGTAAGCGGATCAAGGAATAGAAATGCATATAAATAATTAATCCCGGGAATATTTCCCGGGATTAACCCTCTCTTAGTTATGATCGAGGTACCTTGAATTCATCTCGTTAGGTAACTCTTATCGCCTTTTTGCCTTTTATCTAACCTATCTCTTTTTCCTAAATCTTTATTCAAAGTTCGCCTATTCCTTCTGATTGACCAAACTTATTAGATGGATAGAATTTATAAAGAGATAGACAGAATCTATTTTGTTGTTTATTTTTTGGGGGGGAATGAAAGTTTTTTGTATAAGTAGTCTTTGAATTATAAAGTTTGACTTACTTTGCAGATGCATATAAAAATGGCGGTGATGGAAAATACATTAGTTAAACTACAATTACTGACAAATTTTTTCACCTACTATCCCAAAGGTGGAGCTTTATACGATAGTAACGGGCAACTGGTCGCTTTAAATAAAGCAATGAGCGAGAAGTTTCCTGTGACGGCTGTGTCTGATTTTCTTTTGAATAATTTATTTGAAACGAATTACCTGTCGGATATACAAAAGACTTATTTGCGAAAAGGCAGTGTTGTAAGTCATACTTTACCTATGGGATTTTCTATTATCCCAGGGTTTAACGAAGATAATGAAATTATAGGATACACCTTGCTATTAACGGATTCAGATCCGGAAGAACAAGATATCGCACGTTATGACCAGAAGTTGCAGGAACTAACGGACATTTCAAAAAAAGTGGCCGAATCTGTTCCTGACACGATTCTGCTGGTGAACAGCCAACTGGTTGTGGAACGTATCATTGCCTATGCCACGGAAACTTGTATTACTCCTGAAGCTGTAAACCGGCGTATAGACGATTTGCCCGGGTTTATTTATCCGGAGGAGACGAAGAGAAATATGTCTGTGATCGTACGAAAATGTCTGGATACCTCGGAGGTTATTAATCTGGACTTGTCTATTCCGGGACATAATGTGCCTGTCGTTTACTTTAAAATAAGAATGGTTCCGCTGCATCATAAGTATGTTGTGATTTATATCCGTAATATTTCCGAGCAGGTTGAAAAAGAGAAAGAGAATAAGATGCTGGCCGGTAAGCTGACGGAAAGCCGTACGATGATGGAACTGGCTTTGAAAAATAGCCATATCACCACTTATTCTTTTAATTTTCAGCGTTTCAAAACATGCGATAAGGAGCATTGCAACCATTGTTTCCAGTTTTACGGAGCCAATAATTATCTGCTCGACAGGAATAAATATATCTGCCGCGCTCTGTCTAATTTGCGCCATCCGGATGATCGGGCTGATTTTTTCCTGTTGTTCAATGAGATCAGAAATAAAAAACTGCCGGAGTTTGCTGTGAACTTCCGCTTGAAGAACGACGAGGGAGAATTCAGGCATTATGAAGTGATAGGCAAGCCGTTGGAATATGACTCGGATGGTTTCGCCAACCTGATCGTAGGATGTATGATCGATAACCAGAAATATGTCGAATATGAGCAGTCGCTGATAGAGGCGAAAGAAAAAGCGGAGAATGCCGACCTGCTGAAATCTACTTTCCTGGCCAATATGACCCACGAAATCCGTACTCCGCTGAATGCAATAGTCGGTTTTTCCGATTTACTGTCTATCGAGACAGATCCTGAATTGCGCGAGACTTATATCAGCCTGATAAAATCGAACAATGAGCTGCTGCTCCGTCTGATAAACGATGTACTGGATATTTCCAAGATAGAATCGGGTATGGTGGCCTTTGCCTATACCGACGTCTATCTCCCTTCCGCGATGAAAGATATGCATAGTGTGATGCAGTTGCGGATGCCTGAAAATGTAGAGCTTATACTGGATCCTTGTCCTGATATTACGTTCAGGACAGACAGAAGCCGTTGGATGCAAGTGTTGAGCAATCTGCTTACCAATGCCATGAAACATACTAGGCAGGGCTCTATCCGTTTCGGATATAAACTGGTAGACGACCTCCTGCATTTCTATGTGTCCGACACCGGCGAGGGAATACCCGAGACAGAACTGGAACATATTTTCGGCCGTTTCGTCCAGCTGAAAGGCGCCAATAACGGTATTGGACTGGGTCTGGCAATCAGTAAAGGCCTGGTGAACCGGATGGGAGGAGAAATGTCCGTCTCCTCCAAAGTAGGTGAAGGCTCGACGTTCCGTTTTACCTTGCCATTGGCTAACGTTCTTTCATAAAATCAGTCGGAGACTTGCCGTATTGCTTCTGGAAACAGGTAGAGAAATAGGCCGGAGAGGAGAAACCTGTCCGGAAGGCTATTTCATTAATGCGGTTTTCCCCCGTTTGCATCAGCTCGGCGGCTTTCTTCAGCCGGGTTATCCTGATAAATTCGACGGGCGTTAAACCGGACAGGCCTTTTACTTTCCGGTAAAGGCTGGATGTGCTCATACCCATTTCCGACGCCAGCATTTCGACACTCAGGGCTTCGTTCGCTATGTTCTCTTCCAGATAGGTATTGAACTTTTTCAGGAAGAGATCGTCGACAGTAGAGACTGCCAATGTGGCGGCCGGTACGGAAGGCGTTTCACGATAGGTTTTGGTAAGCATTTCCCGGCTTTTGAGCAGGTTGAGCATCTGGGCTGTCAGCAGTTCTATGGAGAATGGTTTTTCCATATAGGCGTCAGCTCCATTATTCAACCCTTTTAGCCGAGACTGGAGGTTATGCTGCGCTGTCAGCAGGATGAACGGGATATGGCTGAAATTGACGTCGTTTTTCACCACGTTGCAAAGCTCGAAGCCGTCCATGACAGGCATCATGACATCGCTGATGATCAGGTTCACCGTATTTCCTTTTAATACGCCAACTGCTTCTTTTCCGTCGGCGGCTTCGAGCACGCGGTACGTTTCGGATAATTCTTTTGCGATGAACTGGCGCATATCCGTTTGATCCTCCACTATCAGTACGGCCGGCTTTTCGGCGTTTTCTTCCTTCACATCCGGGTTGACCGCTTCTTCCGTGTCTTTTTCAGGCATCAACTGGTAACAATCTTCCTGCTCTTCGGGTAAGACGAGCTGGAATTGATTCTTTCCATCCGTCGTTTGCTGGTAGGAGAGGGTTCCTTTGTGGAACTCGGTCAGCGAGCGGGCCAGGGACAATCCGATGCCGCTACCCTGTTGGTTCTCCGTTTCTTTCAGGCGGTAGAAAGGATTGAAGATGTTTTCTTTTTCGCTCTCCGGGATCAGCAGCCCGTCGTTGATTACGGTGATGGAAAACTCTTTTTTATCTTCCTGTATCTGCATGTGCAGGAAGATGTACCGATCCGAATATTTGATGGCATTTGTCAGCAGGTTATTTACGATCTTGGAGAAAGCCTCCCGGTCGATGTAGGCAAAATAGGGGCCTTCTGGTATATCACTGGTGAAGTTTTTTTTCTCCTTTTCCATCACCGGAAGGAAAGGTTGCAGGAGGGTGTTCAGCCAGAGCGTGACATCCGTTTTTACATAATTCAGTTTGAAACCCCGGCTTTCTGTCTTCCGGAAATCAAGTAACTGGTTGCTCAGGTTGAGCAGTTGCCGGGTATTTTTTTCTATGATCCGCAGATTCTCCTTGGTGGAGACTGTGCCGTCGCCGGAACGGAGTATTTTCTCCAAAGGTGCTTTTATCAGTGTCAACGGCGTACGTATCTCGTGGGTGATAAAGGTGAAGAACTGGATTTTTGCATCGTATAGTTCCTTTTCTTTCCGGCTCTCGAACAAATCCTGGTTGATGCGGTGTTTCTCTTCCAGTTTTGCTTTCTTATAATTGTAGAAAAGCACGATCAGGATGCAGATGATCACGGCATACAGGAAGAATGCCCAGCCCGTTGCCCAGAACGGGGGAGTGACGATGATATGCAGTGCCTGCTCGTTCTCCTGCCAGATCCCGCTGCTGTTGGTGGATCTCACTTTAAAAGTATATTCGCCGGGGGAGAGGTTGGCGAAAGTGACATCCTTATTCTGGTTCATGTAATTCCAGTCTTTGTCTACCCCTTCCAGCTTGTAAGAATAGCGGATGGCATCCGGCGAGGTGTAGCTGAGGGCGATATACGACAAGGTGAACGTAGAAGCGTCGTAAGGCAATTTGAGCGTTTCCGTATTCTCGATAGAAGGGGAGGCAAGGCTGTGCCGGTTCTCTTCATTGTTTGGAACATGGATGGCCGTGATATATACCGGGGGAGAGAAGGTATCTTCCCTGAACAACGACGGGTTGAACGACAACATGCCGTTTATCGTCCCCATATAAATCGTCCCGTCGGGAGCCTGGTAAGAAGAACTGTAATTGAATTGTGTTTCATGTAGCCCGTCCGTATAAGTAAAGGTGCGCATGGCATAGGTATCGGGATTGAATCGCACCAGCCCGTTGGCGGTGGACAGCCAGAAAAAATGATCCTTGTCTTCCACGATCCGGTAAATGATATTGCTGGGCAGCCCGTTCTCGGTGGTGATCCGGTTGAAGGATTGCGTTTCCCGGTTGAACAGGGAAAGGCCGTTCACCGTAGTCACCCAGATCCGCTTTTTGGAATCTTCAAAGACGGAGGTGGCGTTGTTGCTTCCGATGCTTTGCGATTTGTTCGGGTCGGCGGTGTAATGTTCCACTTCATTCTTATCACGCAGGTAATGGTAGATGCCGCTGGCCGTTGCCGCCCAAATATCCCCTTCGCTGTCTTCGTAGATTTGCCGGATCAGGGCATAGATGTTATTCCAGCGGCTGAACGATTCCGTCTGCTTATTATAAAGCATGATCCCGCTGCCGGTTCCGATCAGGAATTCGTTATTGCGGGTCTTGTAGAAACAGAGGACAAAGTTATCGTTGAGCGGATTGCCAGGCGTTTCGCGCGAGTAACGTTTGACGATTTTCCCGGAAGGAATGTCGAGTACGTCTATACCTTTATTATATGTACCCACCCAGAGACGGTTGCCGTCGGCCAGCAATCCGTGGATGTTGGTTGCCGACAGCGGGTGTTGCGGGTTGTTGTAAGAGTAGTTGGTGATTTGTCCGGTTGCCGGGGTGTAGCAGTTGATACCATTGTCTTCCGTTCCCAGCCACAGGTTGCCGTATTGGTCGGGCACGATTTCACGGATCGCGTTACCCGGCAGTTGGGGGTGCGTCTTTCCGCCGATGAAATGGTTGAACCGCGTGTACTCTTTCGGCAGATAACTGATGCCGCCGAAGAACGAGCCTGCCCACATGCCCCCTTCGCGGTCTTTGGTGAGAGAATAAATGGCGTTGTCGGCAATGGTATATTCGTTAGTCAGCGATTTGCGGAGGTTGACGACCGTCTGGTTGAGTATATTATATATGTATATACCCGATTCGGAAGCGATCCAGTAGGTCGTGTTGTTGTAAGGGGTGATGGCACGAACCTGTATATCGGGAATGATGGTCGTGACGGATTGATCCTGATATTTGTAAAGCATCAGCCCCGCGAGATTGGTTCCGGCCAGTATGCCCAGTTCGGGAACCTGCCGGATGGCCTGTATGCTGATTTGTTTTTTTACCTGTTGTTCGGTCAGGAGATCGATCTTCCGGAAATTATCTGATTCCGCTTTGTAAAGGTATAACGCGCTTCGGTCGGAGAAGAGGGGAGTCCCTTCGTCGGTCAACGTGATCTGGTTCGGATAGAAATTCTTTTCCGCCGGATAAACGCGTGAGCTGCTGTCGGCCGGATTGTAGCGGACGATGCGGTTATGTCTGATAAACCATAGCTGGCGGTCTTTATCTTCGGTAACGGCGGAAAACGATTCCGGCTCGCTTTGGGCGGCCGACAGGCGGAAAGGATGAAACGTGTCTGTCTGGTAATCGTAATAACAGGTTCCCCCGGAGGTGCAGATCCATATTTTGTCGTCGGAACTTTCGAAGAGGTGGCCGATATGGTCGTTCGGCAGGCTGTTGGAGTTGTAGGAATTATGCCGGTAGATCTTAAAGGTATGACCGTCGAAGCGATTTAACCCGTCTTCCGTCCCGAACCACATGAAACCTCTCCGGTCTTGCAGCGAACTGTAGATCGTATTGTGCGATAATCCTTGCTTATTGTTGTAATGCCTGAAATGCAGATCTTCCGCCGACCCACAGACAGGGCGAAGCAGCAAAAGCAGGCATGTGATAAGATAAAGATGTATTTGTTTCATGCAGGCAAATATAAGGACAAAACGATTATGATGCTTGATGAGAGCACGTAAATTGTTGGAAACAGTTCTGTCCGTGAGGATGGAGCAGTTTGTTTTTTTTGAAATTCAGGGCGAGAAGTTAGGTCGGAGAGTTTAAAAAGACTATATTTGGCTCGTCAGAACTTTCTGATTGCTCTGTTTGAGCGATTGGATGTTTTCAGAATCTTCTGAAGATGCTTTTTCGATAAAAAGACAAATTCAGAACTCTCTGAAATAAATTATTCAACAGAAAAATAAAATCAGAAGGTTCTGAATCTATTTTTTTGAAGGAAAAACGCTTTCAGAGCTTTCTGAAGATATTATTTCCATAAAAGACCATTTTCAGAACCTTCTGACTTTATTTTTTAGTATAAACCTTATAAAAAAAATGCCATGAAAGAAATTGTTGCTGCCAATTTAAACAACGCCCGCAACGCCGAGCATTTCCAGTTTCACGCCAACGTCCTCACCTTCGCCACCTCCGCCCTGGCTGTCGAGTTGAAGATCGAAACCCTTCAGAAAACCTATGCCGACCTTTTTAAACGCGAAGACGACCTTTATATGCAGACCCGCGCCTACGAAGAAACACAGGCTATGAACGAAAAAGACCGCGAACGCGACGATCTTTTTATCTATATCAAACAGGTGGTTGCTGCTATGCTTTACAGCCCGGTGCCCGAAAAAAAGATCGCTGCGCAGAAAATCGAGTTCCAGATGCGTCCTTACAAAGATGCCGCCTCGAAACCGGCCGCCGAAAACACGGCGCAGGTGACAAATTGCCTGCAAGTCCTCGAAAGTGATGCCAATACGGCATATATCACTGCCTTGGGGCTGACCGACGTGCTTCCCCTGTTGAAGCAGGCAAACAATGAGTTCAACGAACTGTATGTGAACCGTTCCGATGTCAAGCTCGGCCGTGTCAGCAACGACAACCTGAAATCTGTCCGTTCGCAGACAGACGAAGCTTACCGTGCGATGGTGAAGGCTATCAACGCCCTCTGGCTGGTGAACGAAACGATTACGCATGATGCCGCACAAGCAGCGAAGCTGGGCGGCCTGATCGACAATATCAACGCGCTGATCGTGCAGTTCTCCGAAACCCTCTCACGCCGCAAAGCCGGAACGAAGCCCAATATCCCCGTCGATCCGACCCCGAAACCTGATCCTGATCCAACTCCGAAGCCCGATCCCGACGACGATCGCCCGGTGATTGAATAAAAACACAACCGATTATTGTAGGGCAGGCTTGGAACCTGCCCTTTTTTCATGAAAAAACATCTCTTCCCTCCCCTTTGAATGATTATTGAAAGATTCTGCACGATAATTGAAAGCCTCTCTGTCAGGAATATAATTACTTTGCCACCAGAAAAACAAACGAATTTTCAATGTAATAACTTTAAATATCAAGTAGCATGAAAAAGACCTTTTTAGTATGCTGTGCGTTGGCACTTACGCTGGGTGCACAGGCGCAATGGAAGCCCGTCGGTGATAAGATCAAGACAAAATGGGCAGAACAAATCAATCCGAAAAATGTATTACCCGAGTATCCGCGTCCGCAATTGGAGCGTACCGACTGGGTGAACCTGAACGGTGAATGGGAATATGCCATCAAGCCGAAAGGACAGGCCGAACCGGCTGCGTTCGACGGAAATATCCTGGTGCCTTTTGCGGTGGAATCTTCGCTGTCGGGTGTCCAGAAAGAAGTAGGTGAAAATAATGAATTATGGTATAAACGGACGTTCTCTGTTCCGGCCGGCTGGAAAAGCAAAGATATCGTCCTCAACTTCGGTGCGGTAGACTGGAAAGCGGATGTATTCGTGAATGACATCCTGATCGGTTCACACCAGGGCGGTTTCACTCCGTTCTCTTTCAATATCACTCCTTATCTGACAGGCAAGAGCAACCAGAAACTGGTGGTTCGCGTGTGGGATCCGAGTGATAAAGGATATCAGCCGCGCGGTAAGCAGACTTCCAATCCGGAAGGTATCTGGTACACTCCGGTAACGGGTATCTGGCAGACAGTATGGCTGGAACCGGTTGCAACCAATCATATCACTTCCGTTAAATCTATTCCGGATATCGATAACGGAACAATGAACGTGACAGTCGGAACTTCGGCTCCTTGTTGCAATACTTCCGTAGTAGAAGTAAAATTGCTGGATAAAGGACAGGTGGTGGCATCTGCCAAAGGCCTGCAAGGAAAAGAACTTCGTCTGGCTGTGCAGAACCCGACTCTTTGGGATCCGGCCAATCCTTATCTGTATGATATGAAAGTATCGTTGATTAAGGACGGTAAAGTGCTCGACGATGTTAAATCGTACACTGCTTTCCGTAAAATTTCAAGCAAAAGAGATGCAAACGGCGTTATGCGTATGCAGTTGAACAATAAGAACCTGTTCCAGTATGGCCCGCTCGACCAGGGTTGGTGGCCCGACGGATTATATACGGCTCCGACCGACGAAGCGCTGTTGTATGATATCGTTAAAACAAAAGACTGGGGATTCAATATGATCCGTAAGCATGTGAAGGTAGAACCTGCCCGCTGGTATTATCATTGTGATAAGGAAGGTATCCTCGTTTGGCAGGATATGCCGAGCGGCGACATGGGTAACCAATGGGCTCCTCATACTTACAACGGCGGTACGGATAAAGACCGTTCGGCTGCATCTGTTGCCAACTACTACCAGGAATGGAAAGAGATCATGGACATGTGTATTTCCTATCCTTCTATCGTTGTCTGGGTTCCTTTCAACGAGGCATGGGGACAGTTTGACACCGAAAAAGTGGCTGAATGGACAAAGAATTACGATCCTTCCCGTCTGGTGAACCCGGCCAGTGGCGGTAACCACCGTGCTTGCGGCGATATCCTCGACCTGCATAACTATCCGGGCCCGAACATGTTCTTGTATGATCCGCAGCGCGTAACGGTATTGGGCGAATACGGCGGTATCGGTCTTCCGTTGGAAAACCATCTGTGGTGGAACAAACGTAACTGGGGATATGTACAGTTCAAGAACAGCGACGAGGTGACTGCCGAATACGTGAAATATGCCGACGACCTGAAAGGTATGGTCGACCGTGGTTTCTCTGCCGCAGTTTATACCCAGACTACCGACGTGGAAGGTGAAGTAAACGGTCTGATGACTTACGACCGTAAAGAAATAAAGATCAATGAAGCTGCTGTAAAGAAAGCAAATCAAGCAGTAATTAACCAATTATCAAAATAAGCAGAAGGTGTAAGTAATCACCGATCAAGGGAGTTGTGTTATTTCCCGGGGAGAAAGAGTTATTTCTCTCCGGGAAATTTTTTTTGTTTTATGTGAGGAAACAATAATTGTATGCTCGTTGTTCACTTATTGCCTATCTTGTGTAAATCAATTATAATCTGTACATTTGCCGGATAAAAGAATATGATAATGAAATATAATACAGAAGAAAAGAAATTGGTTATGCCCGAATACGGACGCAATATCCAGAACATGGTTGATTATTGTGTTGCTATTGAGGACAGAGAAGAGCGGAAGCGCTGCGCCAATACGATAATCAACATCATGGGAAACATGTTTCCCCACCTGCGTGATGTAAACGATTTCAAACACATTTTGTGGGATCACCTGGCTATTATGGCCGACTTTAAACTGGATATCGATTACCCGTACGAGATCGTGAAGAAAGAAAATCTTTACGCCCGTCCGCCGCGTATCCCTTATAACAATAACCGTATCCGCTACCGTCATTACGGAAAGACATTGGAGTTGATGATCCGTAAAGCGACCGAACTGAATCCAGGTGTTGAAAAAGACCAGCTTATCAAACTGCTGGCTACCCAGATGAAGAAATCGTTCCTTACCTGGAACAAAGAATCCGTTGACGACCGTAAGATATTTAAAGATCTCGACGAACTGTCAGGCGGAGCTATCGTATTGAGTGAAGAAGTGCATAAGCTGACTGAAAGCCGCGATATCCTCGCGCGTAATAATACTAACAAAAAGAATTATCCCCGTAAAAGCCGATGAGTTCATTTGTTATAGAAGGTGGATATAAATTATCGGGAGAGATCACTCCGCAAGGCGCTAAGAACGAAGCCCTCGAAGTGATCTGTGCCGTTTTATTGACCCCGGAGAAAGTAACTATCCATAATGTGCCGGATATCCTCGATGTAAACAACCTCATACAGCTACTTCGCGATATGCAGGTGAAAGTCGACCATCCGGCAGCCGATACCTATACCTTCCAGGCGGATGCCATCGATCTGGATTATCTGAATACAGATGAGTTCATTCGTAAAAGTGGTTCCCTGCGCGGTTCGGTGATGATTGTCGGCCCGTTGGTTGCCCGCTTCGGAAAGGCATTGATCCCGAAACCGGGAGGTGATAAGATCGGTCGTCGTCGGCTGGACACCCACTTTGTCGGTATCCAGAAGCTGGGCGCCTGCTTTAGCTACGATGCCGAACGCCAGCTCTACGAGATCGAAGCCAAACGTCTGAAAGGCGCCTATATGCTTTTGGATGAGGCCTCGGTGACCGGTACCGCCAATATCCTGATGGCCGCTGTGCTGGCAGAAGGTACCACCACCATCTATAATGCCGCCTGCGAACCCTACCTGCAACAACTCTCTTCCATGCTAAATCGGATGGGAGCACGCATCTCGGGCGTAGGTTCCAACTTATTGACTATCGAAGGTGTCGACTCGCTCGGCGGAACGACCCATACCATCCTTCCCGACATGATCGAAGTCGGTAGTTTCATCGGTATGGCCGCCATGACCGCTTCCGACATCACCATAAAGAATACCGGATATGATAAATTGGGAATTATCCCCGAATCATTCCGCCGTCTGGGTATTACCGTCGAACAGATCGGCGACGATATCCATATCCCTACTCACGAATCGTATGAAATAGATACCTTTATCGACGGCTCTATCATGACCATCGCTGATGCGCCCTGGCCGGGACTGACTCCCGACTTGCTGAGTGTCTTTCTGGTAGTGGCTACACAGGCCGTAGGTAGTGTGCTGATCCATCAGAAGATGTTCGAAAGCCGCCTGTTCTTTGTCGACAAGCTGATCGACATGGGGGCACAGATCATCCTTTGCGACCCTCACCGGGCAACGGTGATCGGGCTCGGTAACCGTTTCAAATTACGCGGTTCCAATATGGTGTCGCCGGATATCCGTGCAGGTATCGCCCTGCTGATCGCTGCGATGAGTGCTGAAGGAACCAGCCATATCCACAATATCGACCAGATAGACCGTGGATATCAGAATATCGATAAACGTTTGAATAGCATAGGAGCCCGTATCACACGGCTCTGATATTCCCTGTTATGATAAAAAAAGAAGAAGTATTTAAGATCGGTATGTTTGCCAAGCCCCACGGAATAAAAGGGGAGATCTCGCTGGTGACGAACAGTGACGTGTTCGACGATGCGGAAGATCCTTGCGTGATCTGTGAAATAGACGGCATCCTGGTACCGTTCTTTGTGGAAGAATACCGTTATAAGACCGATACGGTCATCCTGTTGAAACTCGAAAATGTGAACGACGAGAAAGCTGCCCGCGAGTTTACGAACCGCGAAGCATTCTTTTTGCTGGATGCAGTCGATGAGGATGACCTGGTAGGCGATATGACCTGGGACAGCTTTATCGGCTATACCGTTATCGACGAGCATCATGGTGAACTTGGAAAAATAACCGATGTGGACGAAACGACGATCAACGTTCTTTTACAGATCGACCATAACGGAGAAGAACTGCTTCTTCCGGCCGCAGAAGAACTGATAACCTCTGCAGATCATGATAACAAAACGCTTCAGGTTTCTGTGCCCGAAGGTTTGCTTGATTTATAAAAACGTTAATTAGAGTAAACAATGCCCGTGTAGATACGGTTTTTGCTACTTTTGCGTTTTAACATAAAAGCATGGCACGAAAACAACGAAAGAACAATAAGAAATCATTCTGGCACCGGATCCGGTTTAAATACAAGCTGTCCTTCTTTAATGAAACGACGCTTGAAGAAGTGTGGTCTTTCCGGTTGTCGCAATTATCCGCCTTTCTGTCGCTTGCCTTGTTTGCTTTCTTCCTGATCGCAGTCACCGCCCTGATCATTATCAAGACACCGATACGTAACTACCTGCCGGGTTATCTGGATGTGGAAATTCGTAAAGAGATCATGCAAAACGCTTTGCGGGCAGACTCGCTGGAACGGATGATCTCTATCCAGTCGTTGTACCTGGAAAATGTGGCCGGCATCCTGTCGGGAACGATCGAACTCGACTCTATCCGCCAGATAGACTCGCTGGCACATGTGGATGCCAACTACGAGATACCCCGTACAAAGTCGGAAGAGAAATTCGTAAAGAACTTCGAGGAAGAAGAGAAATATAACCTGACGGTACTGAACCCCAATCCCGTTCCTACCGATGGCATCTTTTTCTATAAGCCGGTGAATGGTGTCGTTTCTTCTCATTACGAAGCGGACACCCGCCATTTCGGGGTAGACCTGGTGGCTGCGCCGAAAGAAAGCGTACTGGCTACGCTCGACGGGACAGTGGTATTTACCGGTTTCGATCCGAATTTTGGAAATGTGATCCAGTTGCAGCACAAGAATGGTTTTCTTTCCGTTTATAAACATAATGAATTATTACTGAAGGAGATTGGCGACCATGTGGTGGCCGGTGAAGCGATTGCTTTGGTCGGAAACACAGGGAAGCTTTCTACCGGGCCGCATCTTCATTTCGAGTTGTGGTATAAAGGTAATCCGGTCAATCCCGAAGAATACATAGCTTTTTAAGTATCCATGAAAAGAAGTTTAGCCATATTAGGTTCTACCGGTTCTATCGGCACACAGGCGCTGGAAGTTGTCAGCGAACATGCCGACCTGTTTGAGGTGTATGCCCTGACAGCCAATAACCAGGTGGATTTACTGATCAACCAGGCACGTAAATATATGCCCGAAGTGGTAGTCATTGCCAACGAACAAAAATATCCCGAATTGAAGGAGGCGCTCGAAGACCTGCCTATCAAGGTATGGGCCGGTTCGGATGCAATCGCGCAGGTGGTGCAGTCGGAGCCGATCGACATGGTGCTGACAGCAATGGTCGGCTATTCTGGCCTGAAACCGACGATCGCGGCCATTAAGGCTGGTAAGGCGATCGCTCTTGCCAATAAAGAAACACTAGTGGTGGCTGGTGAACTGATCACCTCGCTTGCCGCAGAATATAAAGTTCCGGTTTTGCCCGTCGACTCTGAACATTCAGCTATTTTCCAGTGTTTAGCCGGAGAGTGGGAGAATCAGGTAGAAAAGATATTGCTTACTGCATCCGGTGGCCCTTTCCGTACAAAGACGATGGAAGAGTTGGCCGTGGTGACCAAAGCTCAGGCACTGAAACATCCGAACTGGACGATGGGAGCGAAGGTGACGATCGACTCGGCTTCTATGATGAATAAAGGTTTCGAGATGATCGAAGCGAAATGGTTGTTCGGTGTGGCTCCTGAACAGATACAGGTCGTGGTGCATCCGCAGTCTGTTATCCATTCGATGGTACAGTTCGAGGATGGTGCTGTCATGGCACAGCTGGGCATTCCGGATATGAAGTTGCCTATCAGTTACGCTTTTTCTTATCCGAAGCGGTTGACGAGCAAAGCGCCCCGCCTGGATTTCAACCAATATTCCACCCTGACCTTCGAAGAGCCCGATATGACACGTTTCCGCAATCTTGCTTTTGCATTCGATGCAATCCGCAAAGGAGGAAATATGCCTTGTATTCTGAATGCGGCGAACGAGATAGTGGTAGCCGCTTTCCTGCGTGATGCAATCGGCTTCCTGCAAATGAGCGATGTGATTGAAAAGACAATGGAAAAGGTTTCCTTCATTACTGCTCCCACGTATGAAGATTATGTGGCAACCGATGCGGAAGCGCGCCGGATTGCAACAACCGTAATGGAAACATTTAAATAAATTAATACAGACAAACAATAGATGGAGACATTTTTAATTAAGGCGTTACAACTCATTTTGAGTTTATCGATATTAGTCCTTGTCCACGAGTTCGGGCACTTTATCTTTGCCCGTATCTTCAAGGTTCGGGTGGAGAAATTCTACCTTTTCTTCGATGCTTGGTTTGCAATCTTCAAATTCAAACCGAAGAACAGTGAAACGGAGTATGGTCTGGGTTGGCTGCCGTTGGGAGGTTATTGCAAGATCTCCGGGATGATCGACGAGAGTATGGATAAAGAAGCAATGGCCCAGCCTGCCAAACCGTATGAATTCCGTTCCAAGCCTGCTGGACAGCGTCTGATGATCATGATCGCAGGAGTGTTGTTCAACTTCCTGTTGGCTTTGTTCATCTACTCGATGGTACTTTATACCTGGGGCGAAACGTATCTGCCGCTGAAGAACATTTCACATGGTATGTTTTACAGCGAGACAATGAAAGAAGTCGGCTTCAAGGACGGGGATATTCTCCGTTATGCCGATGCGCAGGAACTGGATCGTTTGGATGAGTTTGCTTTGCGCCAGGTAGTAGAAGCGAAGAATGTAACCGTACTGCGTGATGGCATAGAAACAGTGATCCCGATGCCCGACGATATGATGCAGCGCATGATGCGTAACAAAGACGGTTTTGTCGATGCGAGCAATTTCCCGATCCCGATGGTCGTAAAAGAGCTTCCCGATAAAGACTCGCCTGCTCGTGATGCTGGCTTGCAGCCGAACGACAGTATCGTTTCAATTAATGGAATAGCAACCCCTACTCACTATGAGGCAGCGGAGATGTTGGCCAATAATAAAGGAAAAGAGGTGGAAGTTGGCTTCTATCGTAATGGTCAGGAAATGTCGTTGCCCGTTTGTACAAATGCAGAGGGTAAGCTTGGTATTTATGCCAAGGGGCCGCTGGATTTCTACCAGACAAAGACTATTAAATACGGTTTCTTCGAGTCGTTCCCTGCCGGTATCCGTTTAGGTGTGAATACGCTGAAAGGATATGTAAACGACATGAAGTATGTCTTTACGAAGGAAGGAGCTTCCAGCCTGGGCGGTTTCGGTACGATCGGTGGTCTGTTCCCTGCCACATGGGATTGGAAGGTGTTTTGGACACGTACGGCATTCCTGTCAATCATCCTTGCCTTTATGAATATATTGCCTATTCCGGCATTGGACGGTGGTCATGTGATGTTCCTGCTCTATGAAGTGATCGCCCGCCGTAAGCCGAGTGATAAGTTCCTGGAATATGCACAGATTACGGGTATGTTCCTGCTCTTTGCCCTGCTTATCTACGCAAATGGTAACGACCTGTTCCGCTTCTTCTTCAAGTAAGTAATATAGCGGTTAAAATATAAAAACTCTCTTTATTGAAAAGCCTCCAAATGTTTTTCCAACATTTGGAGGCTTTTTTTATATATAGGTTGGATAGAGTGTTATAATAATAAAAGAGTTAAAAAAATAAAGAGTTCGGTGCAATACCGAACTCTTTATTAAAATATAGCGTAAATAACCTGTCCTACTTTCAGGGGGTGCTTCTTTTGCGATATTGCGGGTTATATTTTAACCGTATATCTGTTTATTCCCACTCAATAGTTGCATTGGGCTTCGGGGACATATCGTAGCAAACGCGGTTTACGTTCTTTACTTCTTTCAGGATACGGTCGGTGATCTTCATCAGGATAGGCCAGTCAACCGGTTCGATGGTGGCTGTCATGGCATCTACTGTGTTGACAGCGCGGATGATAACAGGCCAGTCGAAAGAACGGGCATTGTCACGTACACCTACTGATTTGAAATCAGGAACAACAGTAAAGTATTGCCATACTTTCTTGTCTAATCCGGCAAGCTGGAATTCTTCGCGCAGGATAGCGTCGGCTTCACGAACTGCTTCCAGTCTGTCACGGGTGATAGCACCCAGACAACGTACACCCAGACCTGGGCCAGGGAACGGCTGGCGGTAAACCATTTCATAAGGCAAGCCCAGTTCCAGACCGCAGGCACGAACTTCATCCTTGAACAACTGACGTAGCGGTTCAACCAACTCGAATTTCAGGTCGTTGGGCAGACCGCCTACGTTATGGTGAGATTTTACCATCTTGGCAGTCTTTGTACCGCTTTCCACGATATCCGGATAGATCGTACCTTGTGCTAAGAAATCGATACCATCCAGTTTACGAGCTTCCTCTTCGAATACACGGATAAATTCACCACCGATAATCTTACGTTTTTCTTCCGGATCGGCAACTCCTGCCAGTTTATCCAGGAAGCGATCGGTAACATCTTTATATATCAGGTTCGCATTCAACTGATTTTTGAATACTTCCACTACATCTTCCGATTCACCTTTGCGCATCAAACCGTGATTTACATGTACGCAAACCAGTTTATCGCCGATCGCTTTCAAAAGCAGGGCAGCCACAACAGAGCTATCTACTCCGCCTGATAGGGCCAGCAACACTTTCTTATCGCCAACCTGACGTCTGACAAGTTCGATCTGGTCGTTGACAAAGTTTGTCATGTTCCAGTTTGCTTCCGCTTTGCAGCTATCGAAAACGAAAGACTTCACAGCTGCTTTGATGGCTTCTATATTATCGGTAAATTCACCGAGTTTTACTTCACATAATGCTTTATCGTGGCCAGCAGCCATCACAGGAATCCCCAAGGAATAAATGCCCGGATTTACATCGATAGCAACACCGTCGATCACATTGTTCGGGCCACCGTTTATGATGATACCTTTTACATTCGGCAATGCCTTCAGTTCCTCTACTGTGATATCGTGAGGATAAATTTCACTATAAACACCCAATGCACGGATAGCTCTTGCCAATACCGTATTTTCATGACTTCCCAGGTCTAAAATAACGATCATATCTTGTTTCATCGTATTCCTCCTAAAATTATTAAGTTAATTAGATTATCCTTCTTATATGCTTATTCCCACTCGATCGTTGCAGGCGGTTTGGAACTGATATCGTACACGACGCGGTTCACGCCCTTAACCTTATTGATGATCTCGTTGGAAACTTTAGCCAGGAATTCGTAAGGCAGTTGCGCCCAGTCGGCAGTCATGGCATCGGTAGATGTTACGGCACGTAAAGCGACCGTGTTTTCGTAAGTACGTTCATCACCCATTACTCCGACAGACTGGATCGGAAGCAGGATTACTCCGGCCTGCCAGATCTTGTCGTATAATCCCCATTCACGCATCAGCGACATATAGATCTCGTCGGCATCCTGCAGGATACGAACTTTCTCCGGTGTGATATCGCCCAGGATACGGATACCCAGACCCGGGCCGGGGAACGGATGGCGTTTGATCAGGTGCGGTTGCATACCCATCTCCATACCTACGCGGCGAACCTCGTCTTTGAAAAGAAGGCGAAGCGGTTCTACCAGTTTCAACTTCATTGTGTCGGGAAGTCCGCCTACGTTATGATGGCTCTTAATGACAGTCCCCGTAATAGACAGAGACTCGATAACGTCCGGATAGATCGTACCTTGTCCCAGCCACTTAATATCTTTCAGCTTGTGAGCTTCCTCATCGAATACATCGATAAAGCCTTTGCCGATGATCTTTCTTTTCTTTTCAGGATCGGAAACACCCGCCAGTTCTTTATAAAAACGGTCTTTTGCGTTTACTCCGATCACATTCAGTCCCAGATGTTCGTAATCTTTCATTACGTTCTCGAACTCGTTCTTACGTAATAAACCATGATCGACAAAGATGCAGGTCAGGTTCTTACCGATTGCCTTATTCAGCAGTACGGCTGTAACGGAAGAGTCGACACCGCCGGATAATGCCAGGATCACTTTATCGTCTCCCAGCTGCTCTTTCAGTTCGGCTACCGTCGATTCGATAAAAGAGGCAGGTGTCCAGTCTTTGGCGCATCCGCAGATATTCAGGAAATTATCTAACAGTTTGGTTCCGTCGGTAGAGTGGAATACCTCCGGGTGAAATTGCACACCCCAGGTCGATTCGCCTTCAACATGATAAGCAGCAGCTTTCACATCGTCTGTACTGGCAATAACTTTGAAGTTTTCAGGTAATACCGTGATTGTATCTCCATGCGACATCCAGATCTGGGAACCTGTATCGATACCTTTCAGTAAAGGATCATCATTATTAATGTATGAAAGATTGGCACGTCCATACTCGCGTGAGTTGGCTGGTTCAACATTGCCTCCGGATGTATAAGCCAGAAACTGAGCTCCGTAACAGATTCCTAAAACCGGATACTTGCCACGAATTTCACTCAAGTCAGTCTTGAATGCATTTTCGTCGTATACGGAGTAGGGGCTTCCTGAAAGGATTACACCTTTCACATCGGTAGCATCATGAGGGAATTTGTTATAAGGAACAATCTCGCAATACATGTTTAACTCTCTGACCCTGCGGCCAATCAATTGAGTTGTTTGCGAGCCGAAATCAAGAATAATAAGTTTCTCGTGCATGCAGTGTTATTATTTAATTGAGTGGGGCAAAGGTAGTAATTTTATTTCTAAAAACTTGTAAACCATCTTCCATATCTGACAATACAAATGTTGAATGATCTCCCTCTTTCTTAAAAAATGTATAAACAGGCCAGATGTGTTTTTATACATCCGATTAAACATTACCTTTGTACGTTCATTTTATCAGGAACCGTATGGATACAGAAAAGAAAGAAACAAAGGAAATAAATAAGCTCTCATTATTAATCATGGCGGTAGTGATATTAGTCTTGATTATCGCTGGTGCAGGTTACTATATTTATCAGCAGAAACAACAGATGAACGATCTGGTTCAGGCGTATGATCTGGATAAGGAATCGCTCGAAGATGAGTTCAACGAGTTGTCCATGCAATATGAAGGTTATAAATTCCAGGTGGGGAACGACTCACTAATGAGTTTGCTTTCTACCGAACAAGCCAAGGTGCAACGTTTGATGGAAGAATTGCGTACCGTAAAAGCAACCAATACCAAAGAAATAGCCCGTCTGAAGAAGGAACTCGAGACCCTGCGTAAGATTATGCGTAACTATGTGGCTCAGATCGATTCATTAAATAAAGAAAACGAACAGCTGAAAGTAGAAAAGAAAGAGGTGGTTCAGAAATACCAGCGCGCTACTTCCCAGGCTGCTACCCTGAAGAAAGAAAAAGAAAAATTGTCGGAACGTGTTACTTTGGCCAGCCGTCTGGATGCAACGGGAATTACTGTCACTCCGGTAAACTCACGCGGAAAGCTGGCTAAGAAGATCAAGAAGATGGAACGTTTCGTAGTCGACTTCCGCATTGCCAAGAATATTACCGCTCCTGTCGGAGAGAAAACAGTATATGTACGTATCTTGAAACCGGATGATGACGTGCTGGTAAAAAGCCGTGCCGATGTATTCCCCTTTGAAGGGAAAGATATCAACTATTCGATGAAGAAGTTGATCGAATACGATGGGGAAGAATATCCGGTTACAATGTATTGGGACATTGAAGAGTTCCTTTCTCCGGGTACTTACCGGGTGGATATATTTGTAGACGGCAACTTGATCGGAAAGAAAAATTTCGTTCTGGAAGATTAATAATGGAAACAGATAGCCACTTTGCAAGACTTTTAGCGGATCTTCCGGAATCCCTGGCCCGTGATGAAGCTTTTGTGAGTGAACTGAAAAGTATAGCCAAAGTGATATCTGTCAATAAAGGCGATTATCTTCTCCGTACCGGTGAACTATGCCAGGATGCCTATTTCATTAATAAAGGCCTCTTCATTAATTTATATGTAAGCGAAAAAGGCGACGAATGCGTAACCGGCTTCTCGTCCGATTATATGTACCCTTTTCTTTCCGCTATCGGATATTTTACACAAGCACCTTCTGAATTCGAGATCAAGGCACTGGAGGCAGGTGAACTGCTTCAATTCACCCGTACGCATATCGAGGATCTGTCTTTGCGTTATCCCTTATTTGCCTCGTATTACCAGAATGCGATGCTGACCATCATATCGAAACTTTATTCCATGTTCGCTATCCGGCAGTCATGTACCGCCGAAGAGTTTATCGAATATCTTTATAACCACTACATGTGGATCATGCAACGTGTTCCCGATAAATATATCGCCCAATATATGGGGATCAGTAATGCATGGTATTGTAAGCTGAAGAAGCGCATCTTTAATTGAATTAATTCAATTTTATATTTAAACTAAACCAGTACTTTTGCATCGATTATCGTACATTTGTCTGAAAGCGACGGATGTATCTTGATCGTGTATAAACAATCGGAGATCGCCAGTTGTTTTTTATTAAGAATAAGGTGATAAGATGTATTAGTGATTATATAAGTCTCCGGATGAAAAAACAATAAGAAAGATGAAACGCATTATCGTATTAGTAGGATTGTTGGTCTGGTCTGGCTATGCTAATTCCCAACAGACTTTGACATTGGAAGAATGTCGAAACTTAGCTATTCAGAATAATAAGGAGTTACAAATGTCCGGCGAAAAGGTGAAGGCGGCTAACGAAGAGAGGAAGGCGGCTTTTACCAAATACTTTCCGCAGCTCTCCGCTATGGGAGGATATATGTGGAATCAGAAAGATATCAATTTGCTGGATATGGATGCTTTGAGCGCTAAGCTCGGTTCCGCCTTGGGGCCGATTGCCCAGCTTCCCGTTTTCGGACAACTGATGGGAGGAGTCGATGAGATGCAGCACCTGGATGTGCAGAATATCTGGGTGGGAGGTGTTTCGCTGGTTCAGCCGGTCTTTATGGGAGGGAAGATCGTTTCCTATAATCAGATAACCAAATATGCCCGTGAACTGGCGGAGTCGATGAACGATCTTCAGTTGCAGGAAGTCATTTACAAAACGGATGAGACTTACTGGCAGGTGATTTCGCTTATCAACAAGAAGAAACTGGCGGATGCCTATGTCAGTCTTCTCCGGAAGATGGATAGCGATGTGACTGTCATGATTGTGGAAGGAGTAGCTACCCAGGCGGACGGCTTATCCGTGAAGGTGAAACTGAACGAAGCGGAAATGGCGCAGACAAAAGTGGAAAACGGACTGGCACTGACCCGTATGCTGCTTGCCCAGATCTGTGGATTACCGCTGGATGAACCGTTGGCGCTGGCTGACGAAAATATAGAGAACTTCCCTGTCCACTCCAACGATGCCACGGCGAATGTAAACGAAGCCTTTGCGAACCGTGACGAGTTAAAGAGTCTCGAGCTGGCGGCAAAGATTTACCAGAAGAAAGAACGTATCGTTCTGGCGGATATGCTACCGAATGTAGCCCTGTCGGCCAACTACCTGGTGACGAATCCCAATGCATTCAACGGATTTAAGAATGAATTTGCCGGCATGTTCAATGTCGGGGTGATGGTGAAAGTACCCCTGTCCGGTTGGTGGGAAGGTACATATAAGAGAAATGCCGCCCGTGCGGAAACCCGTATCCAGACTCTTCAATTGATGGAAGCCCGTGAAAAGGTGGAGTTGCAGGTGAATCAGTCTGTCTACAAAGTGAACGAGGCCAATAAGAAGCTGACCGCCTCGAACCGTAACATGGAAAATGCGGAAGAAAACTTGCGTCATGCCAACCTTGGTTTTGAAGAAGGCGTGATCCCTGCACTGAACCTGATGGAGGCACAAACCGCCTGGGTATCGGCACGTTCCAGTCTGATCGACGCCCAGATTGAAGTCAAACTAACGGAAGTTTACCTGACGAAGTCGATGGGTAAGCTCTCGGTCAACGAACAGAAGTAATAACAATAAAAATATACAAAGATGAACGAGAATAAAAAGTTTTCGATCAGCAACATGATGTTGGCATTTATCACGGTATTGGTCGTGATTGGATTAGTCGCATTGACCGGTTTCTTTTTGCTTACTCCTCCCGATGATATTATTATGGGGCAGGCTGAAGCAAACCAGGTTAGAATTTCAGGAAAGGTACCCGGACGTGTCGAGTCGTATCGTTTTGATGAGGGCGACCGGGTGAAAGCCGGTGATACGCTGGTTTACCTGAATACCCCGGAAGTCCTGGCGAAATTGCAACAGGCGGAAGCCGCTCAAAAAGCTGCCGAAGCCCAGAGTGCCAAAGCTATCAAAGGAGCCCGCGTACAGGAAATAGCCGGTGCCTACGAAATGTGGCAAAAGGCACAGGCTGGCCTTGAAATAGCCAAGAAATCGTATACCCGTGTGCAGAACTTATATGAAAAAGGGGTAATGTCTGCTCAGAAAAGGGATGAAGCGGAAGCAAACTATAAGGCGATGGTTGCCACCGAAAAAGCAGCCAAGTCACAGTATGACATGGCTATGGACGGTGCCCGTTCGGAAGATAAGGCCGCAGCTGCAGCCCTGGTTCAACAGGCAGGCGGTGCAGTTGCCGAAGTGGAGTCGTATCTGAAAGAGTCGGCATTGGTATCGCCGATTGACGGGGAAGTATCTGAACGTTTTCCGCAGGTAGGCGAGTTGGTGGGAACCGGTGCCCCGATCATGAATATTACCGACCTGAACGATATGTGGGTTTCTTTCAGCGTCCGTGAAGATCTGCTGAAAGATATCAAGATCGGTTCCGAGTTGAATGCGTTTATCCCTGCACTCGACAATAAACCGATCAAGCTGAAGGTATATTATATGAAAGATATGGGCTCGTATGCAGCCTGGAAAGCAACTAAGACAACCGGCCAGTTCGACTCGAAGACCTTTGAGGTACGCGCTCGTCCACAGGAAAAGATTGCTGACCTGCGTCCCGGAATGTCTGTTGTGATGAAGAAAAAAGGAAACGAAATATTATGACCCTGAAGCAGAGTTTACATAGTATCTGGAATGTGGCGAAGCGGGAAATGCATCGGCTGACATCGAAGCCGATCTATTTTTTCTGTATGCTGGTCGCTCCGGCTCTCTGTGTTGTCTTTTTCCTGTCGCTGATGCAGGACGGGTTGCCGACCAACCTGCCGATCGCGGTGGTCGACATGGACGGCTCTGCCACATCCCGCAACCTGATCCGCCAACTGGATGCTTTCGAGCAAACGGAGGTTGTCTACAAGACAGCTACCTTCGATGAGGCGCGCCGGGAAATGCAAAAGGGAAATGTATACGGTATCTTCTATATACCAAAAGACTTTGCCGTCGAAGCTACTACGGGAAAGCAACCGACCTTGTCTTTCTATACCAACGGCACCTACCTGATTGCCGCTTCCCTGCTTTTCAGGGATATGAAGACGATGTCTGTTCTGGCAGGCGCTTCGGTCGGCTTGCAGACTGGACTGGCAAAAGGCTATACAACCGACCAGATTATGGGACAGCTTCAGCCGGTAGTAGTGGATACTCATGCGATCGGTAATCCCTGGCTGAACTATTCCGTCTATCTGAATAATACGATTTTGCCGGGCGTGCTTCAGTTGATGATCTTCCTGGTGACGGTGTTCAGCATCGGCACAGAGATAAAATATTCGACCGCCCGCCAGTGGCTGCAGACGGGAGGAAATTCATTGATGACCAGTTTGTTGGGTAAATTGCTCCCGCAAACAGTTATTTTTACTCTTGTGGCGTTGATGTGTTGTGCTGCTCTGTACGGTTTTAATGCTTTCCCGCTGAATAGTGGTTGGATGCCGATGATATCGGCAATGATCCTGCTGGTTCTGGCTTCTCAGGCTGTCGGTGTGTTTATGATCGGTGTGTTGCCTACTTTACGTCTGGGATTGAGTTTTGCCAGTTTGTTCGGTATGATTGCTTTCTCTATTGTTGGATTTTCTTTTCCTGTGCTAGGAATGGATCCGACTTTGCAGGCATTGAGCGACCTGTTCCCGCTTCGTCACTATTTTCTGATTTATGTGGATCAGGCGTTGAACGGCAGGGATTTATTCTATTCATGGAGTGAATATGTCTGGTTGGCTGGCTTCCTTATCTTACCGTTCTTAATTGGAAAGAACCTGAAGAATGCGTTGCTGTACTTTAAGTATATTCCGTAAAACTGAAAGTAATGAAAAGAGAACATCGTTTACGATATATAATCAAAGAAGGTATTCAGGATACCTTTTTTATCTGGAAAGACGAACTGAAGAATGTATTTAAAGACTCAGGGGTTATGATCTTTTTCTTCCTGGTCCCGTTCGTCTATCCGCTTTTGTATGCGTTCATCTATAATAATGAGGTGGTACACAATGCCAAAATGGTGGTGGTTGACCAGTCGGATTCCTACCTGAGCCGCGAATATATCCGTAAGGTGGATGCTACGGCCGATGTGAAGGTGGTCGCTGTCTGTGCGGATATGGAAGAGGCGAAGCGGATGCTGGATGAGAAAAAGGCGTATGGTATCCTCTATTTTCCGAGCGAGTTCAGTAAAAATATACACAAAGGAAAACAGGCCACAGTCTCTCTTTATTGCGATATGAGCGCCCTGTTGTTTTATAAAGCGTTCCTGCTGGCAACTACCGAAGTATCTCTGGAAATAGGTAGAGAGATACGGGCGCAAAACAACCCGTCGTCGACGATCGAGCAGGAGCAGATCACGATCAATCCCATCCCGTATGAGTCGGTCGCCCTGTTTAACTCGCAGAACGGCTTTGCCAGCTTTTTGGTGCCGGCTATCCTGATACTGGTTATTCAGCAGACACTGATCCTGGGAATCGGTATGTTAGGAGGGACGGCGCGCGAGAAGAACCGTTTCCACAGCCTAGTGCCGGTCAGCCGCCATTTTAACGGAACGTTGCGTATCGTATTCGGGAAATCGCTTACTTACCTTTTATTATATGTTGTCGTATGTATCTGGGCGTTGGCAGTAGTTCCGAAATTGTTCTCTTTGCCGCAGGTGGGAGAGCCGTGGACAGTCATGTTGTTTGTACTGCCTTATCTGTTTGCATCCATCTTCCTGTCGATGACGCTGTCCGGCTTTATGACGAGCCGCGAATCGCCGATGCTGGTGTTTGTTTTCACTTCGGTGATCCTGCTGTTTATTTCCGGGGTATCCTGGCCGAAAGAAGCGATCCCGCCGTTTTGGAAAGCGGTTGGGTATCTGTTCCCTTCTACTCCGGGAATACAAGGTTTTATCCGGATCAATACGGCAGGTGCGAGCCTGAATGAGGTCGCCCATGAATACCGTACGCTTTGGATACAGGCTGGTGCCTATTTCATTACAGCTTGCGTTATCTACAGGTACCAGATCATGCGCAGCCGTAAACTGATCATTAAGCAGTACCGGTATCTGAAGATGAAACAGGCGTTGCATCAAAAGTAAAACAAAACAGTTGGCTACTGAAAAAACTGTTTTTAACAAAATAATGTTAGTATCCTTCGATTATAGTCTTACTTTTGTACAAATTCTCAATCAAACTTAATTTATTTACTACTATGCAAAACAGACGAGACTTTTTAAAGCGCGCCTCTATGATGCTTGCAGGAGGTATTGTTGCTCCTCAGTTATTATCTTCTTGTGCCGGGAAAGGAGCTACTTCAGAATCGACCAAACATATCGGTTTACAGTTGTATTCTTTGAGAGACCTTGTAAAAGAAGAAGGAATTCAGAAGGTACTGGAAGCTGCTTCCAAAATGGGGTATACAAATCTCGAAACAGCGGGCTACGACAACGGTAAGATCTACGGTATGGCTCCTGCCGAGTTCAAGAAAATGTGTAACGACCTGGGTATGAAATGTACCAGCGCCCACCTGGGGCAGGAGTTTACTAAAGAAAAAGAAGCTGAAGTAATGAGCTGGTGGGACAAGGCTATTGCTGCCCACAACGAACTGGGGGTTAAATATATGGTTCAGCCCTGGATGCCGGTAAACGACCAGACGACACTCGACGACCTGAAGATGTATTGCGACTATTTCAATACGGTAGGTTATAAGACGGCTGCAGCCAGCATCGCATTCGGTTATCATAATCATGCTTTCGAATTCCGTAAGATCGACGATCAGTTGATCTACGACTTCCTGCTGGATAATGTCAGCCCTAACCATGTGTTCTTCCAGATGGACGTTTATTGGGTGAAAGAAGGAGGTGCCGATCCGGTTGCTTACCTGAAAGCCCGTCCGCGCCAGTTCAAGACGATCCATATCAAGGACGATATGGAGATCGGTGCAAGCGGAAAGATCGACTTTAAGCCGATCTTCGACCAGATGTATGCCAACCGGGTAAAAGACTGGTACGTTGAAGTGGAAGAATATACCAACAACGATCCGGTGGAAAGCTGCCAGCAGAGCTTCGACTTCCTGAACAAGGCGGATTATGTGAAGTAAAGCCTATCTCAAATACCCCATGATCTTCTCCCAATCATTGGCGAGACTTGTCATATCCGGATACAATAAGTCGGCTCCCGCATCCAGCAATACTTTGTCGGGTAGGGGGCCCGTGTTGACGGCGATGGTGAAGATGCCTGCGGCAACGCCGGCTTCTACACCCATCGGGGCATTCTCTACGACAAATGCTTCGTTGGCACGAACTCCGGCTTTCTGCAATCCTATTAGGTAAGGCTCGGGATGTGGCTTGCCGTATTTCACGTCGAAGGCGGTAACCATTTTATTACGTGTAAAGTAGCCGGGATAGGTATGTTCCAGCTTATTAATCAGGCTATGTTGTCCGGAACCCGTCACGACGAGTGTTTGCAACTCGTGTTTTTTGGTCTGTCTGAGCACCTCGGCAGCACCGGTCATCGCTTTACCGTCGTTGTATCTGTTAAAGAGCATTGCTTTTTCGTCATATATCTCCTGTTTCTCCTGATCGGTCGCATCTCGTTGAAAAGTGCGTTGATACAGTTCATTGATCGTACTTTCTCCGGTACGTCCCTCAAACATGTAGAAATCTTCTTTTACAGCCTGAAGTTGATGGTTCATGGCCGTTTCGTACCAGGCTCGGGCGTGGAAGCGCATCGAGTCGTAGAGTACACCATCCATATCGAAAAGTACAGCTTTGGGTGAAAGGGTGTTATGCTTATGCTTTAGCAGATAACGGTTGATAGCTTTTTGTATCATTATGTTCATATTCTTAATATATCTTCGCAAAGGTACAAAAAATCTTATACTTATTTCTTATCTTTGATAGCACGGAAGGCCGGCTGGAAAAGGCTCGTCAGGTTCCGGAAATTGTCTTCTGTTATTTACCATTAAAAACTGAAAGATATGAAGAAGATTTTACTAGTATTAGCGATGATGTTGTTTGCTTTCTGTTTTCAGACAAAGGCCCAGGATTGGACAGACTTACAACATGAGGTTTCTTTGAGTTACGGTGGCCTTCCGGTAGCTGATCTGTTGCACTACTATCAGAATTACTTCGACCCTACCGCCGAATCGGTCGACTTGTATGATGACAAGGGTAAGTTCGGTGCTCTGAATATCAGCTATCTCTTCTATCCGGATGAAAATTGGGGTATCGGGCTGGTCTATTCCTATACCAACAGCGACAAGTATATTCTGGCGGGTGAGAAGATTGTAGGCGATTTCTACAACTCTTACCACTCCATTTGTCCGTCCTTTAAATACAACTGGTATAATTACAACTTCGTTACGTTATATTCCCGCTTGAATGCCGGCATAGCCATTGCAACAGCAAAAGCCTCATTCGTCAACGAAGAGAACAAACCGGACCAGGAAACAAAGGTAAAAGCTTTCTTCATGTATCAGGTATCCCCGATCGGCATTGAACTGGGGCGCCAGATCGCCGGCTTCGTCGAAGTAGGCTTCGGACATATGGGTACGGCGATGGCCGGGATACGGTACAGGATGTAAATACGATTTCGTGCAGCTTAAAAAAAGAAAGAGACTGAATTTGGTTTATTCCTATTCAGTCTCTTTCTTTTATGATAATTGAATATCCGGCTTACAGTTTAGCGCGGATAGCTTCGCTTTCTTTTTCATATCCGGGCTTGTTCAGCAGCGCGAACATGTTTTTCTTGTAAGCTTCAACACCCGGCTGGTCGAATGGGTTGACGCCCAGCATGTAACCGCTGATGCCGCATGCTTTTTCGAAGAAATAGAACAACTGGCCGATGTAATAAGCATTTACTTCCGGCATGGTGATCTTGATGTTGGGAACACCGCCGTCCACGTGTGCCAGCTGAGTACCCAGTTCCGCCATCTTATTTACTTCGTCGACACGTTTGCCTGCCAGGAAGTTCAGTCCGTCCAGGTTGGCTTCATCGGTCGGAACGATCACTTTGTGGGTCGGTTCTTCAACAGAGATAACTGTTTCGAAGATGATGCGTTCGCCTTCCTGAATCCATTGGCCCATTGAGTGAAGGTCGGTTGTCAGGTCGACAGAAGCCGGGAAAATACCCTTTCCGTCTTTACCTTCGCTTTCGCCGTACAGCTGTTTCCACCATTCGCCGATGTAATGGAGTTTCGGATGGAAGTTGGCAAGGATTTCAATCTTCTTACCGCTCTTATATAATTCGTTGCGGGTAGCAGCGTAGATAGCCGACAAGTTTTCTGCGAAAGGTACTTCGATACCCGTAGCCTTTTCCAGAGAAACAGCACCGGCCACCAGGTCGCGGATACTGATACCTGCTACTGCGATAGGCAGCAAACCAACTGGAGTCAGTACGGAGAAACGTCCGCCTACATTGTCGGGGATGATAAATGTCTTGTAACCTTCCTGATCAGCCAACGTACGAAGAGCACCTCTCTTGGCATCTGTAATAGCAACGATACGGTGTTTTGCTTCTTCCTTACCTACGGCATCTTCCAGCTGTTTCTTTAACATACGGAATGCCAGGGCAGGTTCGGTTGTCGTACCGGATTTGGAGATATTGATCAGACCGAACTGTTTGCCTTTCAGCACTTCGCACAATTCGTACAGATAATCTTCGCCGATATTCTGTCCGGCATATAGAACAACCGGGTTCTTACGGTCAGACTGCAACCAGTCGAAACTATTATTCAAGGCTTCAACTACAGCTTTTGTACCCAGGTAGCTACCTCCGATACCGATGGCAACAACCACTTCGCATTTGGAACGAAGTACATTTGCTGTATTTTCGATGTCTGTTAACTCTGCGTCGGTGATAGAAGAAGGAAGATGTAACCAACCCAGAAAGTCGTTACCGGCTCCGTTTCCATTATGTAAAGTGGCAATACATTCGTTTGCCTTCGCTTCCTGTGCGTACACCTGTTCCTTTGTAACAGCGCCCAGTGCTTTGTCGATGTTAAGACTGATGTTTTTCATACCTATTTAAATGTTTCTGTCAACTGCCGTATGATGGTAGTCGGCGATTTTCTTTCATATAATATATCGTATAAGGCATCCAGGATCGGCATCTTCACCTTATATCTTTCGTTTATTTCATGGATACACTTGGTACCGTAATACCCTTCGGCGATCATTTCCATTTCCAGCTGGGCTATCTTAACCGAATATCCTTTTCCGATCATGGTACCGAAAGTACGGTTGCGGCTGAAGCGTGAATAAGCAGTCACCAGCAGGTCGCCGAGATATACCGAGTCGGTCACGTCCCGTTCCAGGCTGTGCACCGAGTTCAGGAAGTTGCGCATCTCCTCGATGGCGTTACAAATGAAAACAGCCAGGAAGTTATCACCATATTTCATGCCGTGGCAGATACCTGCTACGATTGCATAGACATTCTTCAGAACGGATGCATACTCTATCCCTCTGACATCCTTGCAACAGGAGTTGTTCAGGTATGGATTTTGAAAGACGGATGAAATAGCCTTTGCATGTTCGATATTTGAACAGGCAAGCGTGATATAGGAAAGACGCTCGAGTGCGATCTCTTCTGCATGACACGGGCCGCCTATTACGGCAATGTTCTCCATCGGGACATTGTAATATTCGGCAAAGTAGTCGGCAATCAGCATGTTCTCGTCCGGAACGATCCCTTTGATGGCCGAAATAATGAACTTTTCGTTCAACGGCGTCGTAACCTTCATCAAGTGTTGTTTCAGGAACGGAGAGGGGGTTGCAAAGATCAGTGTATCGGAGTCCTGAATTACCTCGTTAATATCAGTGTAAAAGTTTATTTTGTCGGTATCGAACTTAACGGCAGACAGATAACCGGGGTTGTGTCCCATCTTTATGAAATCGTCCACCTGATCCTGCCGGCGCATATACCAATTAATACTATCCTGTGTAGAAAGTACAATCTTGGCTAAGGCGGTAGCCCAGCTACCACCTCCCATTATTGCAATTTTTCCGGGTAAATTCATGATACCACCTTATTATTTGGCTGCATTTGCAATCCATGCTTCGACCTCTTCGGCCGCAGGATTTTGCAGTTCCAGCTTATACTTCTTGTTCATTTCACAAAGCTCCTGGCGCAGCTTATTGGGGTTGACTTCCTTCAGGGTGTCGACTGTTAGATAGCCGGCTTTCTGCAAGGCGGGAACCCAGGCTTCATCGATACCCAATGCCACGTATTTATCGGCTGCATCTTTCTTCACAGTCTTTTCAGGACGCATCTGCGGGAAGAACAATACTTCCTGAATAGTTGTCTGGCCTGTCATCAACATCACCAAACGGTCGATGCCGATACCGATACCGGATGTAGGAGGCATACCGAATTGCAGTGCGCGCAGGAAGTCCTGGTCGATGAACATCGCTTCATCATCCCCTTTTTCGCTCAACTTCAACTGATCCTTGAAACGCTCTTCCTGGTCGATCGGGTCGTTCAGCTCGCTATAAGCATTTGCCAACTCTTTACCGTTCACCATCAATTCGAAACGTTCTGTCAGTCCCGGTTTGCTACGGTGTATCTTAGTAAGCGGGCTCATTTCAACCGGATAGTCGATAATGAATGTCGGCTGGATGAATGTACCTTCGCAGAATTCTCCGAAGATTTCATCGATCAGCTTACCTTTACCCATCGTATCGTCGATCTCCATCTTCAATTCTTTACAAATTGCACGGATTTCATCTTCGTTCTTGCCTTCCAGGTCGTAGCCGGTCTTTTCCTTAATGGCTTCCAGGATAGGTAAGCGACGGAAAGGAGCTTTGAAGCTGATGGTCTTGCCGTCGACTACGGTTTCGCATGTGCCGTTGACTGCCATACATATCTTTTCGAGCAATAGTTCCGTGAAACTCATCATCCAGTTGTAATCCTTATATTGGACATACAACTCCATGCAGGTAAATTCCGGGTTGTGCGTCCGGTCCATCCCTTCGTTACGGAAGTTTTTCCCGATTTCGTAAACTCCTTCGAAACCGCCGACGATCAGTCTTTTCAGGTACAGTTCGGTAGCGATACGCAGATAAAGGTCAATATCCAATGAGTTATGATGCGTGATAAACGGACGTGCACTTGCACCACCGGCGATAGACTGAAGGATCGGAGTCTCTACTTCCGTATATCCGGCTTTGTCGAGCACAGCGCGCATTGTTTTGATCACTTTTGCACGTTTCATGAAAATATCCTTTACGCCATCGTTTACAATCAGGTCGATATAACGCTGACGGTAACGTAGTTCGGGATCGTTAAATCCGTCATAAGCTACACCGTCTTTGTATTTAACGATAGGCAGCGGTCTGAGTGATTTGGATAATACTGTTATCTCTTGTGCATGTACGGAGATTTCACCCATCTGTGTGCGGAATACAAAACCTTTGATTCCTATAATGTCTCCGATATCAAGCAGCTTCTTGAAAACGACGTTATATAAATCTTTGTTTTCGTCCGGGCAGATATCATCACGGGAGATATACACCTGTATTCTGCCTTCCGAATCCTGCAACTCCATGAAGGAAGCCTTGCCCATGATACGGCGGCTCATGATACGGCCTGCAATAGTTACAGGACGAGGTTCGGCATCGTCTTTAAAGGATGTCTTTATTTCATTGGAATATGCGTTTGTTACGTACTCGGCAGCGGGATAAGGTTCTATCCCCATTTGGCGCAATTGCTCCATGCTATTGCGTCTTATGATTTCCTGTTCACTCAGTTCTAATAGATTCATTACGCTATTATTTTGTATAATACGGCGCAAAAGTACAAAACTTTTCTTATTTATCGGCTAAAAGTAGGGAGTAGTTTACTTAATTATATATTTAAAAGGCACTTATGATTACGTATCGCTTCGGGGAGAAAGAAGCGTACATCTTTGCCTGCCTTCAGTGACCGGCGGATGAAGGTGGATGATATTTCCATCAGCGGGGCGTCTACCGCACGGACGGTGGGGAGACTGTCTGGTATATGGATCTCATATCCTTTGCGGGGATAGACCAGAATAGGGTAGCCGGATACCAGTGCTTCCGACTCTTTCCAGCGTTCGATAAAAGCCCAGTTGTCGGCTCCCATGATAAAATGGAACCGGCGATCGGGGTAGGTCTGTTCGAGAGCGCGAAGCGTGTCGATCGTGTAAGTCGGCTGGGGCAGGGAGAACTCGAAGTTGCTGGCACGGAATTTCGGATAACCGGCGATGGAGGCTTCCACCAGTTCGTAACGGAGCTGGTCGTCCATCAGTTCCTCTTTTTCTTTCAGTGGGTTATGCGGTGTAATGACAAACCAGACCTCATCCAACCCTGCAAATTCACACAGCCAGTTGGCCAAAGCCAGATGACCGATGTGAACCGGGTTGAAAGAACCGGAGAAGATTCCGGTTTTCAGTATCCTGTTTTCTTTTACCGTTGTTTGATCCACTTGATAAAGTTGAATACTTGTGCACCGAAGACAAGTCCGGTAGCAGAAGCGATCAGATATTCTTTATAAATAAGGCCTGCGATGCAGGTACCCAGGGCAGCTATGCCGATCAGGGCAAAGATATATCCCCATTTGCGGGGTAATTTACCGTTGTTGCTCATGGTCTGGACAGGAAGTTTTTTATAACCTCGAGTGCTTCTGCCTGTGCTGTGGCAAGATCATCGTTCACAATGCAGACATCGAAGTGGGGGATGAATCCCAGTTCGAATTCCGCTTTCGCGATACGGCTTTCGATTACTTCCGGCGCATCGGTGCCGCGCCCTTCCAGGCGTTCGCGCAGATGAGCCACGCTGGGCGGTTGGATAAATACCGACAGGGCACGGTCGCCATAGAATTTCTTGATGTTGCAGCCGCCTACCACGTCGACGTCGAATATGATGTTGTTGCCTTCGTTCAGTTGGCGTTCCACCTCGCTTTTCAGTGTGCCGTAATATTTGTCGGTATATACTTCCTCGTATTCCAGAAACTCATCGGCAGCGATGCGGGCACGGAATTCGTCGGGAGTCAGGAAATAATATTCCACACCGTTCTTTTCTGTTCCGCGCGGTGCACGGCTTGTCGCCGAGATAGAGAAATGCAGGTTCAGGTTCTGCTTCAGCAGATAGTTGATAATGGTTGATTTACCTGAGCCTGACGGGGCGGAGAATATAATTAGTTTACCAGCCATATTATAAAACGTTTAATACCTGTTCTTTGATCTGTTCCAGTTCGTCTTTCATCTGAACGACGATCTTCTGCATTTCCGCATGATTGCTTTTCGAACCGAGGGTGTTGATTTCGCGACCCATTTCCTGGGCGATGAAACCGAGCTTTTTACCCTGTCCGTGTCCGTCTTTTATTGTGCTGATGAAATATTTCAGGTGGTTGTCGAGACGGTTCTTTTCTTCGTTTACATCCAGTTTCTCGATGTAATAGATCATTTCCTGCTCGAAACGGTTCTTGTCGTAATCCTGGTTTGCCACCTTTTCAAGGTTATCCATGATGCGGGCTTTGATTTTTTCGATGCGTTCGCCTTCGTACTCTTCCACTTCGGAAAGCAGGCGGGCGATGTTGCCGATCTTTTCCTCAAACAGCTTTTGCAGCATGGCACCTTCCTGGATGCGGAAGTCGCAAAGATGCTTGATGGCCTCTTTTACCGCAGTGAAAACGACTTCCCACTCGCTTTCGTCCACTTCAACGATTTCCGACTTGATTACGTCCGGCATCTTCAGTAATGTCTGGAACCAGTCGGCGGGTACATCTATATTCAGTTTTTCCGCAATCTCTTTGATCTGATTGTAGTAGCTTTCAAAAGCTGTCAGATTGATCTGCGTGGGAGTATCTTTCCCTATATATTCAATGTAAATGCTGAAATCGACCTTACCCCGTTCAAGCGATTGGAGCAACTGGCTGCGGATCTGCATTTCCTTGTCTTTGTAGATAGACGGAATGCGGGTTGATAAATCCAGCTGTTTGCTGTTGAGCGCTTTAACTTCTACGGTTACCTTTTTTGAAGGAAGTTCGGCTGTAACCTTACCGAATCCAGTCATTGATTGTATCATTGTTCTAAAAATTTGTGCAAAGATAGGGTATTCAGTTGATAGTTGACAGTTGACAGTTGACAATTATTTGGTTCTATGTATAAAAAGTTCGTTATTTTCTCATTCGTGTAAAGACGATTTAGTACTTTTGCGACCAATTAATCCGGTTGATAACCGGCAGTGTCCGATCAAAAAATACCTGCCAACTATCAACCGTCAACTATCAACTGTTATGTCTTGTATTTTAAATATTGATACTTCAACATTAGTCTGTTCCCTGGCCCTATCGGCAGACGGGGAGGTGCTTTTTGAAAAGACCTCTTTCGACGGACCTTCGCATGCCGCTTTACTGGGCGTATTTGTAGAAGAAGCTCTTGCTGTACTGAAAGCAAAAGTATTGACGCTGGATGCAGTGGCCGTCAGCAGTGGCCCCGGTTCTTATACCGGCCTGCGTATCGGCGTTTCCGTAGCGAAAGGGTTATGTTTCGGTTATGGCATTCCGCTGATCGGTATCCATACGCTCGATATTCTGGCTGCTACCGCTATCCGTCAACAACCGCTGGCTAACGGCGGGCTGTATTGCGCCATGCTCGATGCACGCCGTATGGAAGTGTATGCCACCCTTTATGATGCCGGCCTGAACACTATACGTGCAACATCGGCCGATGTCGTGGATGAGCAGACTTATGCCGCTTACCTGGAAAAAGGAACTGTCTGTTTCTTTGGCAACGGTGCCGCAAAGTGCCGCGAAGTGATCGCTTCGCCGAATGCCGTTTTTATCGACGGTATCCATCCCCTGGCTGTCAACATGATTCCCCTGGCGGAAAAGGCTTTTGCTGCCGGACAGTTTGAAGATGTCGCCTATTTCGAACCGTTCTACCTGAAAGAATTCCAGGCTACGATCGCGAAGAATAAGGTGTTGGGATAACGGCGGCTCGAAAGCGGTCGTTCCTGTCTTTGCTATAAATAAAACAAAAACTGCTTATCGGGCATTTAAGCGAACCCGATAAGCAGCTGTGTCGGAATAATTTCTTTGTTATACTCCCAGCCTGGCCGCACTAGCCTGGCGGGCGACTTTCGATTCCTGCAAATGAGCCTGAATCTGATTATCCATCATCTTGTTCACGATAAACTTGCCGACGAACCAGATGGCGAGGAATACAATACCGGCTGTGATGTTGATGAGGTACATTAACACAAAGCACAGCAGCCAAAGCCATTTGACGATTTTTTTGATCTTCTCTTTTCCATTGACAAAATCTACTTCGTCCTGATCTATCGGATAGTTGTAAGAGGTGCGCTGTCCGGTTCCGTCCATCATGAAATTATACCGCTGGTTGTTGTAAGTGTAGTACACAAACCAGAACGGAGCCAGGATGTATTCCCCTTTCGTAGCCAGGTTGAAACTGGAAGATGCGCGGAAATTACGTATTTCCTGATCGCCGATTTGGTTGAGTGCAGCATCCTGTGCCGTGTCGTCTACCAAATCTTTCCCGTGTTTCTGCCATACGATATTGGTATCGGCGTTACGGGGAATAGTTATCATGCGTTCATCTTCATCGTTCAGCATATCACCGTCAAACTGTTTTGACATCATCACGTCGTAGGGGAACTGATAGGTGAAATTCCGGAGTTCTACCGGTAAGTCTTCACTGTCTTCATTGGCAAGGCATAAAAATGCAAAATTGCCTGCTGCATTACCGTTTTGCGGACGCCATTTCTTTACGGTCTTTGTCGAAATAGTCTTGCCGCTGTCTGTCCAGTTTCTCGAAATATCAACCTTCTGGTCTTCGTAAGACGATTCGCAGCTCCATGAAGATTGGTAAGTACCTTCAAAAAGATACATCGGTAAATAAGCACGGAACACATTGTCGGTGTTGATGGATTCGAAGATGTTCTTGGGAACGAAATCCTGATTGATCAGGGTATTCACCAAACATTTTTCAAAATCGCCTTCCTGTGTAGTGAACGGGATGATACGTTCAGGGCGAACTTCTTCTTTAGCGGTCGCCAACGGGTTCTTCATCACGGTGCCGCAACGGGGACATGTTGCTGTCGACTTAAAAGCACTGAATGAAGTGAGCGTCTGATTACATGCCGGGCACTTCACGATCTGCAATTGCATAGTTTCTGCCATAATATCAAATATTAAATGAGTTAATAAGTTAATGAGAATATTTTAATATTGTTTTTCTTTCTTCGATCAGGCCTGCCAGCTGTCTGGCTAATGACGTGGATTCTTCAACATCGTCTCCTGTTATGGATTGTCGCAGGGAAGCGATCGCCTGTTCTATCTCGATGTCGATCTTTTCAGACTCTTGGGTTTGCCGCGAAGAACTGGCTTCCAGTTTATCGGAACAATCGGCGATCAGTCTTTTAAGTTCCGGTTTGTCTGTTTTCGCCATCAGTCTTTTCAGTTCCGGTTTGTCTGTTTTCGCCATCAGTCTTTTCAGGCTCATCCGCATCGACTGGTAAGTATCTATATCCTGCTTGCGTTTTTCAAGTGATTGCGCGGTGGCCTGATTCGCCCAGGCATTTCCTAAAATGAGGACTACGAAAATCAGCCAGAGAGCGGTCTGTACCACCAGCGACCAAACAGGCGATTCCATCCGGTAGATAATGAAAACTACACCGGCTATCAACTCCAGGAGGAAATACGTTATGGCCTGTCCGTAGAGGACGGAAGACAGGTAGTAAGAAGCATCCCCCTTCGTTTTCAATACGGGCAGGAAGAGTATGGTGAAATACGCCACATGGATATACGCATACGAAACCCATACGGAAGTAGGATTGTCTGTGCCACTCAGCAGAAAAAACAAAGTGTTGAAGACCACCAGGAACACCAATGTAAAAACAATACGGATTAATGTTGTTTTCATAAATATGATTAGATATAGGGTATTACAATCTGCTTAATATCTCTGCCACTTTCTGGTCGTAGATAGCTTGCGGTATCAATCCGGCATCCAGCATTTGTTTCATCTTTTGCAACGACTCCATCGGATCGGGCTGTGCCGGTGCCTGTGCGGGTTGCTGAACCTGGTTGCCGGGAAATACGGATTGGGTGATATTGGCAAACGTTCCACCGGCCGCCATGCCCATTCCCAGGCCGGCACCTGCGCTGGCTATACCGCCGGCTCCCGGATTTTCTGCAATCGTCTGAAGCATATCCATCCCCTTGATGGTGGCGTAGGCATTCCCCATCGTGTGCAGTTCTTCCACTTTGCTGTGTGCGCCGATGATACGGGCTTGTGCTTCGCCTTGTGCACTCATGCGTTGCAGGCGGACAGCTTGTTCGTACATCTGGCGTTGTTCTTCGTCCAGTTCGAGACTGACGGTGAAGTCGACCAGCATGATACCGTAAGTTTCCAGTAACTTCTGAATGTCCGGCAGGCTGAGTTGTGCTATCTCCTTTTTCTTTTTCGAGCACTCCATCGAATTGATGCCGTTCTTCTCCAATACCGAAGAAATGATGTCGGCAATTTCCTGGTAAACACGTTCGAACAGCTTTTCTTTCAGATGATCTATTGTGTAGCTGCTGTTGTCGCGTAACACCTTCTTAACAAAAGTTTCCGTATCGATAACGCGTATGACATAAATACCGCCGCCTCTCAACTGGGCACCGGCACCCAACAAAGGACATGTGTATCCGATGGGATCTATGGTACCCCAGGGAATTTCAAATTCTTCGACGGATACGAAATAAACCCGGCAAGGGAAATAACTCTTTCCACCCGACAATGCTTCACGGAAAGACCGTATCACTGCAATGTTCTGTGTCTTCAATTCGCATTCCGTCCCACTGGGAAAGACCGCCCACTCGCTGGCACCGTTTTCAAAAATGGCCTCTTCTCCTTTGCGGACAAGTATTTTTGAATGGGTGTTGAAGTCACTGCTGGGATGTCGCCAGGCGATAAGTCCGCGTCCCGTATTGTTGCCCTCATTTTGAATTACATCAACGAACGAATGCCCGCCGGAAGGCGATGGTACTGTTGGTCTGCTAAAAAGTCCCATTTTTATATTCAATTTAGTGGTTCTATACTCCTTTTATTTTTACTAAAGTAGTTCTCTCATATTTGACAAATATACATAGATTTTATAAAAAACAACTATCACACTATCACTTTTTATTATAAATATAAGATTATTACCTATTTATAGCGTGATAGTATATAAAATAAACTATCACTATCTATCACCATACTATCACTCTTTCATTTGCCGGAACAGCCTGTTTTTACTTCTTCCTATATGAAAAATATAATGAGAAAAAATGAAATAAACTATTGAAAAACATTGTTTATATGCAATACTTTTCTTATATTTGTAGGGAGATAAAGTTGCCGTCATCCGGGTCTCGAGGGTATTTACACCCGGGTGTGAGCATCGTTCAGATCCGGGTGTAAAATGGGCTAAAATGCCCGTCTTAGTGAAGTTTACTAGTATTATTATTAATAAAAACTCCTTATTTATGGCACATTTCTATGTAGTCCGAGCAAAAACGGATAAGACAGGTCCGGTAGAAAAGAAGCTGTTTTATGGTGTTCCGGTTTGTACGGGACGAGTTACAACCGAAAAGTTGGCTGAAGTGATAGCCGACCGTTGTTCATTGACGCGCGGAGATGTGCTGGCAACCGTCTGCGAGCTGAGCGATTTGATTAGGGAATGCCTTAAAGACGGATATTCCGTAGAACTCAAGGATATGGGTGATTTATATCTTTCGGCTGCCAGTGAAGGATATGAGGATAAAAAGGATTGCACTCCCCATCGGGTGAAAGCGAAACGTGTTTGTTTCAGAATGAGTCCGCGCCTGCGTAAAGAAATGAAGTATTTTAAATTTGAAAGATACCCGTTCGAATGAAAGTTACACAATACCGTTATAAGAAAGAGCAACTAATGGTGCAGATCCGCAACCTGGAAGCGGTTGTGGAAACGTTGCGTTCCGACAATCTGGCGGAACAGATTGCAGCAGTACGTAACAGGCTTTGTTTTACATTGCCTGGATATCTTAATGAATGGACTGGGAAATTGCCGGTTATCGTTTGGGGCGCCACTTATCGGAAAGAAGAGGGGCAGGTTCGGATAAAGACCTATACGGGATGTATTGTTTTGGAAGTGAACGGCTTGTCGGATATGGCAGAGGCTGCTCGTGTGCGCGAAGAAGCTTCCGCCATGCCGCAGACGTTGTTGGCTTTTATCGGGTTGAGCGGTAAGTCGGTGAAGATAATCGTGCCGTTTACCTTGCCGGACGGAAAGTTACCTCGCTCGGAAGAGAAGGCGAAATTATTTCATGCGGCAGCTTACCAGTTGGCTGTCAGGTATTACCAGCCTCAGTTGAGCAGTATGGTTACGTTGAAGGAGCCGGTGCTTTCGCGGGGCACCCGGATCAGTTACGATGCCGGGTTGTATTATAATCCGGATGCGGTGGCTATCCGGATAGAGCAACCTTTGCAGATGCCTTCCGAGGGTGAACTGCGTATCGTGCAGGATGCTCCGGTCGATCCGATCGACCGCTTGTTGCCGGGGTTGGAGCGTAACTCGCAGGTTGCTACGCTTTTCAGTGTGGCGCTGGTTGAGGTTGTCCGTAAATTTGCCGCTATCGGCGGTAACGATCTTCAGGCATTATTTACGGAGATGGCGCAAAACTGTTGCCGTTTGGGAATACCGGAGGAGGAAGCGGTAGGATGGATGCTGCGGTATGATTTGCTGAAACCTCAGAAGGTGCTGATACGCAGTGTATTCCGTTCGGTTTATTTGCTGAAGAAGGTAGGGGAGGGTAAATTGCCTTTGCCGGAATGTTTTTCGCTGGTGATGCAGTTGGAAGAGTTTATGTCGCGACGTTATTATTTCCGTCTGAACGAGATGAACGGGGAGGTGGAATATCTGGATCGATCGGTTATCCAGTTTGTTTATCATCCTTATACACAGAAGGTTCGTAATACTATCTGCCTGGAGGCGCAGAAAGAGGGGCTGAATGTGTGGGATAAGGACATCGACCGGTATGTGCATTCCGACCAGATCCCGTCGTATCATCCGATCGAGTCGTTCCTGGCCAATCTTCCGGCCTGGGATGGTAAACCGCATATCCGGGCGTTGGCAGACCGGGTACCTAACAGTAATCCGCTGTGGCAGGATTGTTTTTACCGTTGGTTCCTGAGCATGATAGCCCATTGGATGCAGATGGATAAGGATCACGGGAACAGTACGACGCCTTTGCTGGTGGGTGACCAGGGGTGCGGAAAGTCAACTTTTTGCCTGAACTTATTACCGCCGGCGCTCCGTTCTTTTTATACGGACAGCATCGATTTCGGCAATAAGAAGGAGGCGGAACTGGCTTTGCACCGTTATGCTTTGATCAATATCGACGAGTTCGACTCGGTGAAGGCTTCACACCAGAGTTTTCTGAAGCATGTGTTGCAGAAGGCGGTGGTCAATGCCCGCTTGCCTTATCAGAGTTCGACGCGTAGCCTTCGTCGTTATGCGACTTTTATAGCTACCAGTAATAATTTTGATTTGCTGACCGATCCGACCGGAAGCCGTCGTTTCGTCTGTGTAGAGATCGAAGGCCTGATCGATTATCTTCAGCCGATCGATTACGGACAGCTTTACGCTGAAGCGAAAGAAATGTTGCGCCGTGGCGAGCGTTTCTGGTTTACGCACGAGGAGGAAGCGGCAATCGTGGAGAACAACCAGCGTTTCCAACAAGTCCCGGCCGAAGAGCAATTGTTCCTTCGTTATTTCACGATCCCGGAAGATACGGAGGGCTTGAAACCGCTGCTCGCTACCGAAATACTGGATATTATAGCCGAAAAACACCCCGGTTTTATCATCACAAAAACGATGATACTCAACTTCGGCAAGCTTTTAAAGCGAAATAACGTACCGAATAAGCGAACGAATAGAGGGACTTGTTATTATGTGGAAGTGGTAATGAGTTGATTATTAGTGGTGTGTGGCTTTTGGGCGTGATAGTGTGATAGGTGCAGTGATAGTTGGAAATAGATACTATCACTGCGCTAACTGGTTTACAATTAATTAGTTATATTAAAAAGTGATAGTGTGATAGTTAACTGCAAGATATCTTATATGATTTATTATTTATTCGGATAATATAATGTCCGGGATCGACAGGAAATGAGAGAACCGGTGCTGTGGTCGATTGCTTATATAATAACTGACCTGTATAGGTGTAGATACTGATATCGAGTGGTTGCTGTCCGGTTTGTGTAATGAATATCGTTCTGCTGGATGTTGTTACCCGGCAGATATCTATTTCCGGTATCTGATTAGCAACCGTACCGTCTTCTTCCTTTATATTCTTGAACATACCCCAGCCCATGAATGTATCTTTCTGATAAACCTCTTTGGTTCCTTTGGGTACGATCAATAAGCCGTTCATTAGTAAGTCCCAATCGAAAGGTTCTACCAGGCTTGTAGCTCCGTAAGCATACCATATCGGGGGATTTTCTCCTTTGCAAATGACAGTGGTAAGTGCCGGACAGCCACTGAAGGCGTTTTCCAGTCGTTCTACAGAAGAGGCAATAGTGACGGTCTGAAGAGCTTCATTTCCGAAAAATGACATGTGGCATAGCCACGTGACTCCTTCCGGTATTACATATTCCGTATCTTTTTTTCCGGCAGGGTATTGTCTGAGATAATACCCGTCGGCACTGTATAATACGCCATCAATACTTTTGAATACAGTATTGTCTTGGTCTACCCCGATTCGTTCGAGCGAAGTACAATTGTCGAATATCGGCGACCAGCGTACGACATCTCCCTGCTCTCCTCCTATACTGATGACGGAGGCAGGTAACGTGACGGAGGTAAGGGCGGTGGAAGTGAATGCATTGGCACCGATTTTCTGCAGCCGGTCATTGAGTTCTACATCGGATAGTTTTTTACAGTAAGCAAAAGCCTCACTTTCTATTTCTGTTAATGTCGCCGGAAGTTTTACATACGAAAGATGTTCAAGCCCGGTCAATGAGTTATTGTAAGCCGACCGGTGGTTGAATGCATTCATCGGTATGGCATTGGCCGGATAGTTGCGTGCTTTGTTGTGCCCCAGTAATCCGGGCTCATAGGTTCCGTATCCGTAGAGTGCTTCAATTTCTACTTGGGAGATATCTAGCGAGTCTAATGCGTACATTGTTTTTATATGACAGAAATCTTCTGCATTTATTATTCCCCGAACATTCAGGCCGGAGATAACGGATAGATCAGTGAATCCTTTTATTGCTAACGAATCAGCCAGACTTCCGGCTGATTCGCAGTAGATACTGGCTTTTATCCTATCCGGTTCTGCATAAGCGTGACCGGTCAGGGTAAAAGCGAGAAGTGTTATTAGTAATTGTTTTTGCATAATCAGAATGCTTGTGTTAATATTATTGTGAAAAGCAATATCTATTTGAAGCGATAAACCAACCATTTATCGGCCTCTTTCTGTAAATAGACGGTTACATTCTGATCAGAGTCTGCATCGATTTTCCCTTTCATCAGATTCAGACCGTTTTTGACTTTTAATTGGACTGTCGCATTAGTGCCCGAGTCGTCCGTATCACAACTTGTTATTTCTATTTGAGGGCTACTCTTTTTCATCATCGGAACATAATCAGCCATCATCTCAGGAAACATATCCATCATTTCCTGTGCTTTTTCTGTACATAACTTCTTTGTTTTATCAAACTTAGCAGTATATAAATACTTAGTAAAGTTTGTTGCCACCGATTCGGGGGTGTTGTTGCTTGAGCAGCTTGCTAATAATAGGATCAGCAGGCTGGTAAAGAATGTTTGTTTTGTAGGTTTCATAGGTGTTTCTTTATTAAGTTAAAAAATATTTGAATGTTTATTTAGTTGTAGTATTCAATGATGCGTTTTGCTTGAATGTATTTTGTCGGACATTTACCGGTGAGCATCGAAGTCCAGTTTCCATGATTGTCGTATTTGTATTCAATAGTACAAGTTTCTTCCGAAGTAACTTCTATTGCTCCTTTAACTCTGTTCCCATTCGAATCCGTCGTTTCCTCATGAAAGACTGTTTTTGTATGGATGCTACGGATGTCACCCTGGGAATTGCGGGTAAAGGTAGTAGTAACAGCTGCCAGATTTTCAGGAAATTCATCATCGTAAGTGATTTTAGAACAAGCACCCTGGTCGTCGTAACTAAAAAATGTATGTAGTCCGAAAGTATTTTCTATCAACTGTCCTTGCTCGTTGTAATGTAAATCTTTAGCAAAAGGCGATGTATATTCGTTTGTTGTATTTTTTTTCTGATCGTATGACAGTATCTTTGTCAAATTATTATTTTGATAAGTGAAAAGATACATTTCATCGGAAGTTTCGATGCTATTTAGCATTCCGTTTTCCTGGAAAATGTAGGACGTTTGTTGGGGGGGATTGTTTTCATTTCCATATATGGCTGTTTCTGTTACTTGTTTTACATGACCTTTTAATCCTAATTTGTTCCAATCGTTATCGATATAGCTAATGTCGGTAATTGCAATTGGTGGGATGGGATAGGAGGTACAGATTAACGGATCTATCAGCGGATGGTTGAAGCAGGGGGAGGAGGATGTAGCCTGTTCAGTGGAAGGCATAGCGCTTAATCCCCCGGTAGAGGCTCCTTCCGAAGAGGAAGGAGCTATCTGGGTGACAGCATTGCGCCGGGTGACCGGAACGTTGTAGAAAATGATCGGTTCGGTAAATTTAATCGTTCTACTGTAAATGTTTAAATTAATTCTTTTAAACATAGATACTTCCGGATTGATATCTGATATTTGCATCCTGAATTTGAGAGGAACATCAGTTGGAAAGAGGGCGCTTCTCCAATCAGACATTTCACTGTCGGCTATACTGACGCTGGTTTCATTGTACTGATTCCCAAGGTCATCGTACACTTTTGTATAGCTACGGCCTCCTAATTGTATTTCAGCATCTTTGCCATAGTTTGTTATCACCATATCCATAATTACGGTGGATCCGGAAATAATGCAACGCTTAAATTGTATTTCAATATCCGGATGTGGGGATACTATCTGGAATCCGGAGGCTTGCTTCCGTCTGGAAGAAGATGTGGAAGAATTGTCGTTACCTAATATCTTATCTGTCTCATCCAGAATTTTGTTTGTTTTCTCTATCCCTTTCAGCACTTTGTTCAAAAATTTTTGAGCGGAAACTGTATCTGGTAAGGAAATTGCTAATATGAGTAAAAGAAATAGATTTTTCATATTCATAATGAGTCTGTTTAATTGTTATTCAGGTATTTGTCTACGGTCTTTTGTGCATCTCTTTTATCCAGTTCATCTCTGACGGCAAGAGGAACACATACTTTATTTACCGGATTCAGGTAGGTGCCTAGTGATTTGGCGATTACCAGGGCGGAAGGAATACCAATAATGGAAATGAATAGTCCGGCAACCTGGAAGATTGCACAAATAGTGCATATTAAGCCGAGTGGGAAATAGAGGATCATAACGATCTTGGAATAAAGTACCCAGTACTTGTTCTGCTCGACATTCAGGTCGCTTTTACTGATCATTGCATTGCCGAAAGGCCAAAACAGGAATTTTGAATATTGTATTAATCCTAATCCGACAGGAGCTGCAATAACTGTAATCGTTAATAACGTGCCCAATACAAAGACGATAATTGCACTTACAAAACCAAAGAACGGGAAGTGCCACAAAATGTTACCTAATGTTTTCATAATGATTTGAATTTAGTTGATTTATATATGTTTATAAAATTATGAGTTTCGCTTTTACCTGCTCAAACTGCTTCATACACTCTCCGATTTCCGCATTGATATAAGTCGGATCGCATAATGTATACTCTTTCCCGTTTTGCCGGAAATTCGTGCCTTCGGCAGGAGTGGTAAAGCATACGGCTGCAGCTATGTGATTTGGGTAATTTACCAGGGCGACCGGCAGATTCAGCAAAAGCCTGACCAGGCGGCAGAAGAATATGGCACGGTCTTCGCAATCATTATATGGATAGTAAAGCATTTCATCGGGGAAAAAGACTTTCTCGTATCCGAACTGTCCTGTGTCTGCCTGATAGTCGAATGCATGCTGGACGAAGTCGAGCAGGAGTGACACTGCCTCCGTTTCGCTTTTGTTTTCAATATATCTCTTCAGATAACAGCAAAGTTTTTTTATCTGTACCGATGTCCCGGAGTTGCCGTAGACGGTGAAATCGGTTTGAGGCATTGTCGAGTAAAAGTCTATTAAAGCCTTATTGACTTCGACCCGGATAGTTTCGTTTTGCCATTTATTGGGGAGAACTGCCGATAAGCATTTCCCGTCCAATAAGGGTAATTCGGGAATATGCATCGAGATACGTTTGTCGGCAAAAGGTAATGACTCTTTATAAGTATATACATTTACCGTGGATGGCAAAGGGCGATGATAGAGAATGGTCAACGTTTGTCTACCGTTTTTTAGTTGGGGAACCATATAGATCGTTTCGTTTATTTCCACCAATAAAGCTAACCGGTTGTCGATACGTGCCAGTTTTGCTGAATAGGAAGATTGGTTGAGCAGATAAGCCGTAAGAAATACTGCACCATCCAGATAGTTTTGTCCCGCATAAATAGTTCTGACCGATTGTTGCACAAGTTGAATATACCCCCAGTCGTTGAGGCGAAGGTCTTTTTTATATTGTAACAACGCGGTCTGCAACGGGCTGTAATCAATATCGCTGGCTTTGCTCCAGGCTTTCGATACTGCAGCTTCTCCTACATTGTTTACCGGGATGATGAACGACCGGCTAAAAGGTAAAGACAGAGATTTCCCAAAGAAAGATACTTTGAGCCGACCGGATTCTGTCCGGGCATTTTCTGCCTCGTTGGAAGGGAACAAGGCTTCTTCTTTCTGATTTTTTATATCCGGTATATTCGTTTCCGGCACCTTAATGGCAGAAGTATCCGGGTCAGTTGCCGGAGGCTGGTTGGTATAAGTAGGGAAACTGATCCATTCCTTTTTGAGGTAGTCGGCAAATTCTTTATTCATCTGCCTGATCCGGCTGTCGAATGTTTTATTTTCCTGAGCGACGAATGCGTTGAACTCACGGAGTAAATCCTCTTGTCCGTATACCGGCAGACATGAGTTTCCTGCAAGGATCAGCAGAACCGCTTGTATGTATTTCCCGATCTTCATTGTTGCAGATAAATGCGTTTGGAAACAATCTGGTTACCCAGGCGGAACCGGATATCTATATAGTTTTCATCATCTTCGTAGCAGGCATCGTCGCTGTAAGAGATGAAGTAGAAATCATTCTCAGTAGAAACGGATAATTGTGTGGCACAGTTAGATAATAACTGAGGTTTCTGCATACATGAAATGAATCGGTCTGAAAGGTAAAGCCCCACGATGATACGGTCGTTGGCAGTTCCGTTTTCCTGCCGGATATGGATCGCTTTATATAGCTTCCTGTAATTGTTGCTTAGCTGTTCCGTTTGCGAACGGCGCGGATCGTCTGTGTCGAACTCTGTTTGAAAAGCTTTGAGTTCATTGAGAGTCCGGTCTATCTCTTCAACGCTGCGAATGTTATCCAGGTTTTGTTCATATTGCCGAAGCTGTGCGTTCAGCTGGCTTTCCCGCTCATTGAACTGGTTGACAAGAGCACTGACTTCGAAGTCGGTGAAGAGATAGCGGATATGATATTCATATTGGTATGCTTTTGTCTTTTTATTGTATAACTTCTCCCAATAGAAATCTTTCGCTTTGGAAAGAGATACTTCGCTTATAAAAGGAATGTTTGCCAGTTTGGAGCGGATGGAAGAAGACACATTCTCCGTATAATTTGTCTCGTTACCGATGGTTGTTTCTTGCCGGTCGATCGTGGTGGTCGATTCGATTTTGGTGGCAACGGTACCGACGATTTGTTGTTTAAGACTGATCAATATTTTTTCTTTGGCTTCCTCAATGGTCGTAGCTTCGGCCGAGACGATCAGGTAATTCCTTTCGGCGCCACCTACCCATGCAGGCTGTTTTTTGCAGCTTTTCTCAACCGTTTTCCATTGAGCGCAGGCCAGCAATGGAGATAGGCAAAGTAGTAATAAGTAAACGACTCTTTTCATAATCTATGTTTTTATCGTGTTTCTTCCTCTTTATTTAATAGATATAGTAGGATTTTCTCTTTTCCTTTTTTGAGTAATGTTTTCAGCTTCGGGTTGCGTGCCTGTATCTGTTCTATGGCATTCCGGAATGCTTTCTCTTTCGTACGGGCAACGCCCTTGACATGAAATGTAGTTTGTTGCAGTGTGATCTTTTCCACCTGATCGGTGATAAAGCAGGTTACTTCAAGCTCCGTTACGTATTGGGGCGGAGTAGAAGTAGTAATCTGGGAAGATAGTTCACGTATATGGGTCGTTAATCGAAAAGGACTGACCGCAGAGGCTATACCATTGAGTATCACTGCCTGTATTAAGCGTTCTTCCAATAGGGAGGCTGCTCCGTCCTGTTTTTCCAGACCGGATGGTTTCATTACCTGTAGATTTATCAGCGAAAGGTCTTCCGGAAGTATAGTCTGCGCAAAGCCGGTTGCAGAAAACAACAATAGACTTATGCAGAATAAGATGTTTACTATCTGTTTCATACGATTCTGTTTTTATTGTTCACCAATAATCAGCCAGGTCTCACCCAATCCTCTTTCATATATTTTAGAGGTGATATTGAACGGCTCTTTTTTCAACATCGAACTCAGGTTGCTGATAAAGCGACGGCTGTCTACCGCCCGCTCTTTACCGGCTATCTGCATGAAAAGCGGGATACGTACCTGTTCGTATCGTATTTCCGATTCGCTGCCGTTGATTCGTGAATAGCGTCCCTGTACACAATGGTCGTCCATCCAGAAGTCGATAATATCTCCCAGCGGGAGTGTTTCCCCGTTATAGTCGAATTCCTCTTCCAGGTCGAAAGGGGCATTTTGCCAGAGACGGATGTATATTTTCGTTTCGCGTCCGTTTTGTGCCATGTCATTGAAATGGGTCATCAATGCCGCATTGAAGGCATCCATATAGTTGAGTACCGCTTCTTCCAACAAGACTCCGGTCGTGATGGAGGAGGAGGGCTTCCCATCGCCCGATACACTGGAAATTGTTTTGTTGGAATAAGCATCGTTGGCTCGCAGGTTGAACGATATATATCTTTGCGGACCTTGTTTCTTAACGGTGAAATCCAAATCGAGCAGAATATCGGCTTTGGCGGTCCTTTTAACTTTGTCGGCAGGAGATTCAAGAATCGTGCTACCCGAGCTTTTACTTTGTATCAGCGATAATTCGGCATCTTCCTGTTGCAGCGACTTGAGTGATTGCTCGAGGTCTTTCAACGGGAAACCACGGTCGGCCATAATGGTTGCCATTTCGGAGATCACCAATCTTAATTCTTCGTTTTGGCTAACGGCTTTCCGGTAGTTTGGTACGGCTTGCCGTGTCCCGGTTTCATCGGTGAAAGTTGTCATGCAGTTATTGCGCTGGCACCAGGCATCACTCGGCACGACCATCAGGATCGGTTTGCGTGCCTGACCGAAAAGGGTGGCTGATGCGATCAGCCCTATACATATATAAATAAGCTTTTTCATTTTCTTCCGATTAAAAGATACTATCCAGCCGTTTGGCTATTCCTTCTTTTTCCATTGCTTTGCGCAGATTATTGTATAAAACCTGCACTTTCAGACCTATTTTGTATCCACCTTTTATTTTCAGCCGGTCTTGTCCGGAAGGGATACCATCGGTGGTCATATTCACGTAATTGAGATAGGCACCCCCGACGGTGAAGAACGACTCGAAGAAGTCGGCGTATGTAGTCTCTGCTCCGGTATCACAAATGGCCGGTGTTTCATTCGTCTCGCCGCTACCGGGTAAGCCTTTGAAGAGGCAAGCTCTGACTGCCAGCTGCTTTGCATGCATAATCGCTTCGTCGGGCTTTTTGCCGAATGCCCATATTTTAAAAACTTTGGTGCCGTCTTGTCCTACGCCCAACATTTGTACTTCATAATTGGTCGTGCTGTCGAACAGTTGCCGGCGTTCTTTACGGGATTGGCTGGAACCGTAAAGAACATGGCAGCAAAAGAATACTAGTAGAATATACTTGAACATAGCGTTTGTTATTTATAACAGGTTGTTTTTCAGAAACAGATCCGTATTCCTCCGCAAAGATTGAATCCTTCTATATCCCTGTCTTTTGTTATCTTTTTTTCTTTGTAATTCTCTCCTTCGCTAAGCAGGTAATTGTATTCGATAGCCCCGAAAAGCTGAACCGGATAATAGATGTTGAGGTTGAAGCGAACACCGCCTTGTGCCAACCAGGCATTATTTTTCCCCGCTTTATCGTCGGCTTCCGATTCGTCTTTGTCTTTCAGGAAACTGTCGAGTCCGACGCCGATATAAGGATAAATCTCAAAATTGTTGCATCGTAGTCCGAAACCGTAGTCGATGGATGCGGTCACAGCCTTTTCCCAGCCGGTTACTTGCAGCATGATATAATGGTTGGTTGCCCGGGTGGCGTATAAGCTGGTGTTGATACCGGCATAAATACCTTCCAGTTCTCCATATCGGTAACCCAGGTCGAGATTGATGTAATAGCTTTGTTTTTCTTTCAGGGTCATGCCTTCTTCCAGTCTGCCTCCGGCTATTTGGTAAAACTCGGTGGTGGGAGAATTGCCGGTTGCTATTTTTCTGTTCTCTGCAATGTGGGTAGTTGCTTTTACCACACCTTTCCTGGCCAGTTTGGTCGAGTGATCGTTTTTGGCAATATGCTCGTAGACAAAATAGCGGTCGTTTACACCGACTCCCTCTTTTTTTCCTATCTTGGCACGTATGGGGTGGATGGCATAAACGCTGTTTTGTATCTGGAATGATTCGTATTTGCCTTCTATACGTTCTCCCAGATAGTTGGTTGCCATCAAGATCATTTTATTGAAAGCGTTCTCTTTGAGTTCGTCATTCGAATGTTTTCTTTTGCCTCCGTTATTGATTTTTCTTTGTTGCTCTTCTATACCGGTACATTCGGAACGACTGTCGTCTGTAACACGTATGATGAACTTCATTGGAATATATAATTTGTTGAAAGCTATTTTTTTATTCTTTCGTTCTGTCGGCGGTGTATTTTCGTCTATCCAGCAGTCGAACAGTTTGTTTTGCAGTTCTTCGTTCCACTCTATTTTGAATAAATAGGCAGCAGGAGTGGCATACCAATAGTAATCGCCGTCATCGTCTCCTTTTTTATATTCATAACGGATATTGGCATAATCTACTACCATCAGGTGGCAATTCCCTATTAAAGAGAAACCCTGGTCTTTCAATCCTTCGAGACCCCGTTTGGTAGCCCGGCTTTCCAGGATGTTTTGGTCGGAGACGTTATATAGTCCCCGTTCGTAAATGCGTTCGGTCGACATTTCTCCCGTAAGGCTGTTTCTGTTAAACAGATAGCTGACAATTTCTTTTCCTGTGTTGTGATTGTTTAGAAATGCCTGTATGTCTTGTGTCCGGTCGGGAGCCTGATAATAGCCGTACCGGTCGGCTTTGGTCCGTTTTTCGTTCACACGGATACATTCGGTCGTTATTTTGTTTATGTCGTATTTGGAGTCAAGGGAGAACCGGGGGAATAAGTTGCTGATCGGCACGCTGTATGAATCGTTATAGTCGAGGTAAATCATGCTCAGCGAGCTGCGATCGCTTTTCCCGGTCTGGGAGAAAGCGGTCGCAGTGATCAGAAAGCTGAAAATTGTAAATAATATTTTTTTCATCTGACCTGTTTCTGTAGTTTACATGCCTTTCTGGGCACGGTGTTTTTGAATTTCGTTTTCAAGATCTTCCCGCATGGTCTGGCTGTCTGCATCTATTTTGTCTTTAGCCTGCTTCTTGATTGTTTCGGCTATTTCCTGTTCCCAGTCCGATTGCAGTTCGATGCAGACATGTGTTTCGATAGAACCGTTTTTCAGTTCAAAGCTGTTGGAGCAGATAACCGGAGCAAATTTTATCGTTTGGTCGATAACTTCTTTAACGGCTTGTGATGATTTTTCAGTGAAATCCTGTTCGTCACCGATGGTATGCTCTTGTCTGTATCGGGTGAAGAGGCTGGCGATGGCTGCTTCAATGGTGCCTCCTAATTCCCTCCGGGCGCTGAGGATCGCGTTATCTCTGGCAAACGATCTGTTTTTGCTGACAGCCATACCATAAGCACGGAGTTTACCGGCACTTGGGTCTAAGGCCATTTGTTCACATTTGTTTTCAGCCAGTTCTGTGCGTGGGCTGTCTGATTTTTTACTGCTCCCGCAAGAAAGCGATAAGAAGAATACAGCCGATAAGGCTATCCATTTGAGTTTGTTTCTTTTCATAATGACATATATTAATAATAGTGTATACCCTATATTGATCGGTTTTCTTGATTTGTGACAAATGTATCTGACTTATTTTAGAAAAATCTTATTTTAAATTAAGACTTTTGGTTTACTGTTATTAACAAGTCTCATAAGACGGTTTATTTATCATCAAAACTCTTTTCTTTGTAGGACGTTTCAAAATGAACAGGATAGACGTATGAAGAAAACTATTATAGAGATTATACAGCACGAATGTGAACAGTATCGATTAAAGGAGTTTGGATTGCTTACATCTGTAGAAGAGGAAGCTGACCGGCTATTGCTTCTTCTGGAAGATAAAATGGAAGATATTTTTTCTGATATTGATGCTTTTGGGATATGGAGAGAGAAGGTGATCGATCTTTTTTATTCCCGGCTGGGATATATGGAATTTTTGAAAGAACATAAAGATGAGCTTACCTTTTCCCGTTTTCTGTTGTTTTTACGTAAACGTCAGGTTTGCCGGATGCAAAAAAAATGGGTGGGGGATACGATAGATTCTGTATTGTCTGTTCCTTCACATACATTGGCTTTTAAAGTGTCGGTAATGTTATCGAAGGAGGCGGACAGATTATTGCTCCCTTTTATTGAATCGTATCATTCCCCTTATGAGTTGGAGGAGGCTTGTGGTGGCTTTTGTGAAACTTATTACCCTGTCGATCTGGAAAAATTGTTATGTTCTCTCCTGAAAAGTGACAAGGAGTTTTGGGATGATATCTATTTACTTATTAAGCGCATTGCAATTCGTGTCACATCTTATTCATTATTGTCAAATCAATATAAGGAGGAAATAGAACAGGATACATGGAGTGAATCTTCTATGTTATTTCGTGATAAAGTATTATCGGATACAATTCCTGTTTTCGGCTGTGCTGCTCATTTACATAACTATCTTGTTCGGATCTGTCAGAATAAATGTCATGAAGCAATACGTCGTACCCGGCAACAGGAAGTCTCCATGAATAATCCGGATATGGGGTTGGATTTTTTACAATCCGAGATAATCAATGATCCGGATATGATTGTACCGGATGAAGCGACTGATTGGTTATTTGATGTTGATATTAAATGTGATTATGAAGTAAGTACAGCGCTGACTGTAATCTTATGGGATAAAATAGAACCTTGGTATACAGAATTGGTTGAAGGAATAGAAGATAAGGTTACAACTCTTTTACAACATTACGTACAAGGTCTGTCTTATGAGAAGATTGCACTTTTACGTATACCGGAGAGTCCGGAAGTGGAGCTGCGAGGTTTACAAACCCGGTTACGTCAGGATGTCGTACGGGTTCGTAAGGAATTGAAAAAACGTTTTGTGAGAATACTGATGAATTTGTAATATAATCTTGAATATTATATGGGTAAGTGTAAAGTTTATAATGATAAGATGTGGCAGGACTATCTGCAAAACAAACTGGATCGCGAAGAGCTGGCAGGCGTACAGTTTCATTTACATCATTGTGTATGCTGCCGGGAGAGATTGAAACAAATGCGTTTAATGATACAAGATATGGAAACCTCTACCGGGCAGAGAGAATGGCATACTTTCCGGATAAGAAAGGTCTTTCGTATGGTGGCGGTTATAACTCTTTTGTTGTCTGTTTCGATAGGAGGGTATGTGTGGGTACGAACCTCTTTTGATGAAGGTTCAACTATTATAATAACATCGCCTCCGGTTTATAATACGATCGATTCTGTAAAAAATGCAATAGACAGCATTGCTATCGAGGATAAAAAAGATTCGATACATTATGAGGCAGATTCAATTAATAATGTATTGTAAACCTTGTTTATTCGCATATTCCTGTCGATTCTTATTTTGGGTTAAGAAATATATCTTAGGTATTCCTTAGTTTTGCGAATAACAGTAGGCCTGTTTTGTTATCTGCCAGGTGTTTTTCCTGGAAATTATTTTGACCCTTTTTGTCACAAACATCGTTTACCTGACAATTAGATATAAAGAATAGTTTTTAAGTATAACAAATAATTAGGATAAAGTACTCAAATGAGCGAAGTGAAGGGTTTATACGACACCATATATAATGATATGTGTACATATTTGAAGGACTATTATTCAGTATCGGATGAACTGAGTGATGCTTTATTTGAACGTTGTACATTGCAATACTTTAAGAAGAACGATTTGCTGATTTCCGAAGATCTGGAATGCAACAATCTGTATTTTATTATTCGGGGCTTTTGCTCCTGTTGCTATTTGAAGGATGGTAAAGAACATATCTTACGGTTTATGAGAGAAGGTGATTTTTGCTTGTTGTTTCATGGCTTTTTAGGACGGCGTAAGGCTTTGTTGAATGTCAAGGCAATGAAAGAGACGACTGTTCTTTGTCTGAATCGTGAGAACTTCGAATATCTGAGTAAGAATTATTCCGATTTTGTATTGTTGTTTTATAACGTCATGGCAAAATTTGTCGTAGAAAGTGAAGAAAGATATTACCGGATGCGCTCCAATAATGCAGAAGGGCGGATAAGATATTATCAGGATACCCACGATATTCAGTTTTTATTGCAGCATGTTCCGCAATATAGTGTTGCATCCTTTCTGAATATGACTCCGGAAACATTCGCTAAGATATGGGGACAGCAAAATAAAAAAACTTAACTATATGCAATATCCGTTTTTTGTTCTGAAATAAAGCTTCTCTGATGGAAACTGACAAATTTCTTATATCTTTGCATGGTAACTGATGTTTTGCAAAGAGTTGCAGTGCAGTTAGACATATGAATAAATGAGAAGCGTTTAAAAATACTATCATCAATCTGGAAATCTTGACAACTCCTTTGCGATAATGAGGTAGTAGGCAACAAACGCTCACGTTTCTTTTCTTGTTAATAACATACATTGTTTTGTATGATCAAGATAAAGGGCGTGGGCTGTTGTTTATACTTATTATCGTGGGCAGTCAAGAGCCTCCAGATTGAGTGTAGATTACAGTTCCTGCGCCTTCTTTATTTTTAGATACGTCCATTTCGGGAGCTGGTGGATACCAAACAGTCAGGCTTATGTATGAATATTTGAAACAATATTATCCGGTATCTGACGAGCTTTGTGAGGCTTTGTTAACCTGCTGCGAGCAAAAAGAATTTTCTAAAAAGGAGTTGTTGATCTCTGCCGGGTCAGCGTGTAATAATTTATATTTTATATCGGAAGGCTTTTGTGTATGCTATTTTGAAAAGGATGGGAGAGAGCATGTTGTCCGTTTCTTTAAAGAGGGCGATTTCTGTACCTCGTTTCATGGTTTTCTGGGGCATAAGAAGTCTTTCCTTTGCGTGAGGGCAAGTGAAAAGACAACGGTTCTTTGTGTTAGCCGGAGGAATTTTGAATATTTGTGGAAGAGTTTTGACGATTTTGCCTGTCTGATCTATGCTATTCTGGAAAAACATGCCATAGAGTATGAAGAGAAGTGTTTTAGGATGAGGAGTCTGTCTCCGGTTGAGCGCATTCGGTATTATCTGGAAAATCATGAGATTCAGATGCTTCTTAAAAGAGTTCCCCAATACCTGATTGCCTCTTATTTACAGATGACGGCAGAGCATTATGCCAAGTTGCAAAGCCAGCTTAATAAAAGATAGATACTTCTCTTTTTAAACTAAATAACATCTTGTGCTGTTTTAACCCAATACAATATAAACAGAAATTGCAGATAAGGTATGAAAAAGAAAAATCTATGGCTGGTCATCGGTGTAATTATTGCTATTGTTCTACTGATGGTATGGTTGTTTGTGGGAACGACGCTGGAAGAAGTCACTAATCCTGAAACAGATCCGATGATGATCGAACAGAATGTTTAATAGAAAGTACGAGTAAATAAAAAGGGACTGTATCAACAACGATACAGTCCCTTTTTGAGTATATAATCTGATTGATTATCCGAGGAATCCTAACAAGATACCGGCTGCAACGGCAGAACCGATTACACCTGCTACGTTCGGGCCCATAGCGTGCATCAACAGATAGTTGCTTGGGTCATATTCCAAACCTACTACCTGAGAGATACGTGCCGAGTCGGGTACGGCAGATACACCGGCATTACCGATAAGCGGGTTGATCTTGTTACCTTCTTTGAGGAACAGGTTGAAGAACTTAACGAACAGGATACCGGCACAGGTTGCGATCACGAAAGATAATGCACCCAAGCCGAAGATCTTAACCGAGTTTAGTGTTAAGAATTGAGTAGCCTGTGTAGAAGCACCGACAGTGATACCCAACAGGATCGTGATCGTATCGATCAGCGGACCACGGGCTGTTTCAGCCAAACGACGTGTTACACCACTTTCTTTCAACAGGTTTCCGAAGAACAGCATACCCAGCAAAGGCAGACCGGAGGGTACCAGGAAACAAGTCAGCAACAGACCGATAATCGGGAAAATAATCTTCTCGGTAGAAGATACGGCTCTCGGCGGTTTCATGCGGATCAAACGCTCCTTCTGCGTAGTAAGCAATCTCATGAACGGCGGTTGGATAATAGGCACCAACGCCATATATGAGTAGGCCGACACCGCAATAGCACCCATCAGGTTCGGAGCCAACTTGGAGGAAAGGAAGATAGCCGTAGGACCGTCAGCACCACCGATAATACCGATAGCACCTGCCTGGTTCGGTTCGAATCCCATCTGAAGAGCGATAATGTAAGCACCAAAGATACCGAACTGGGCAGCAGCACCGATCAACATCAGCTTTGGATTGGATATCAAAGCGGAGAAATCGGTCATGGCCCCGATACCGAGGAAGATCAATGGTGGATACCATCCGGAGGTTACACCCTGATAGAGGATGTTCAGTACAGATCCCTGTTCGTAAATACCTACCTGAAGTCCTGCATCTTTGAAAGGAATATTACCGATCAGGATACCGAATCCGATAGGGATCAGAAGCATGGGTTCAAACTCGTATTTTATCGCAAGGAATATAAAGAGCAAACCAACCAGTAGCATAACGAGATGCCCCGGAGTTGCATTATATACTCCTGTGTAGGTGAGGAACAACTGTAGGTTGTCACCCAGGAATGACATAAAACTCTCTTGCATACTCTTATCCGATTACAACGAGATCGGCACCTTCCAGTACAGAATCCCCTTTATGTACTTTAATTTCAATAATCTTTCCGTCGCGGTCTGCGTTGATGTTGTTTTCCATCTTCATAGCCTCGAGAATAAGTAGAACCTGTCCTCTCTTGACAGTATCACCTACATTACATTTCAGTTGCAGGATCACGCCGGGAAGCGGAGATTTGATGGCACCCTGTGTGGTAGATGCAGCCGGACGGGTAATAACCGATTCGCCACTGGGGGTGGTTGGAGCCTGTGCCGGACGTTTCAGAGTTACCATTTGTTTTTTTGCCGGTTTTTCCATCTTTACCTGATAGGGAGTACCGTTTACTTCTACTTCAGCGATATCGTCAACCACTGAATTGATGTGTACTTTATATACGTTACCGTTGATGGTATATTTAAAACTTTTCATTCTTGTTTGTTTTTAGAGATAATTACTTTCTGGGTACATCACGTAAGCTATAAATCTTCGAGCTCCACGGAGAATAAGTACGTGCAACTTTACGAATGGTGAGGACAGTGTTCTCAACATCGTGGTTGTCGTCGCTCATTTCATACAAAGCAGCGGATATTGCTGCAAAAACTTCTCCCGATACCTCGTCCGGAGCGCTGGCTGAAACCGGAGCCCCGGCCTTCTGAGCGTTACGTTTGCTGGCTGCAATAGCAGCTTTACCTACCTGCTTAAAGATAAGGAAGAGGAGGAGTAATCCGAGGAATACAACAGCCATAGCTGTAATGGTCATACCAATACCCAGAGAATCGTTCGTTTTGAAGTTTTCAATCTTTTCGTTAGAGTCTAACGTCAGGTTGTTTGTGCTGGGAGTAACTTTTGGAAGTATACCCCATTCTTCTCCTCCGTCGATTATTCTACCGTAGCTAATGTCACTTTTCTGTGCAGCCGGAATAGTAATTTCATCGATCAGTGTTTTACCGTCAGCATCGTATAGACCGATATAATTCTCTTTGGACGGATCTAATGTGAAGTTGACATGGAAAGTACCACGGCTCGGTTCTCCGTCAGCCCAGAATAATGTATGCTGACGGGGTGGTATTTGAGTAAGTACATCACCCTTTGGAATCGGATATTTTTTCGGATTGTTTTTGTCATCTGTCAAAAAACATCCTGCGATATTAACCGTTCCGGCAGAAGTATTGAATAACTCTATCCAGGGGTGGCGTTTGCCATAGTCGTCAACGAAATTGTCGTCGTTGATGACCAGCACTTCATTTATTCGCATGGAGGCTGCACGCTGCGCCTGTGCCCCGAATGAAACGAGCAAAACGAACAGCAGCAATACTCCAAATCTTTTTTTTATCATATTCATTTTCCTGTTTTAAGAATTATAGAGGCAGATTGTCATGTTTCTTAGCAGGATTGCTTAACTTCTTAGTCTGCAATTGTTGTAAAGCACGAATGATACGGAAGCGAGTATTACGCGGTTCGATCACATCGTCGATATAACCGTATTGAGCAGCATTGTAAGGATTAGCAAATGCTTTCTTGTATTCTGCTTCTTTTTCTGCTGTTGCTTTTGCAGGATCTTCGGATGCGGCAACTTCTTTTGCGAAGATAACTTCTACTGCACCGCTCGGGCCCATTACGGCGATTTCAGCAGTCGGCCATGCATAGTTCATATCACCACGCAGGTGTTTAGAACTCATCACGCAGTAAGCGCCACCGTAAGATTTACGCAGGGTAACTGTGATTTTAGGTACAGTTGCTTCACCGTAAGCATAAAGCAATTTGGCTCCGTGAAGGATAACGCCGTTATATTCCTGGCCTGTTCCCGGCAGGAATCCCGGAACGTCTACCAATGTTACCAGAGGAATGTTGAATGCATCGCAGAAACGAACGAAGCGGCCAGCCTTGCGAGAAGCGTTGCTGTCCAGACATCCTGCCATCACTTTCGGCTGGTTGGCTACGATACCAACTGTCTGACCGTTGAAGCGGGCGAAACCTACGATGATGTTTTTAGCATAATCAGCGTGTACTTCAAGGAATTCACCGTTGTCGATGATTGTACCGATCACTTCATACATGTCGTATGACTGGTTGGTGTTATCAGGGATAATATCATTTAATACGTCATCCAGGCGATCGATCGGATCTTTACATTCGATCAGCGGAGTTTCTTCCAGGTTGTTCTGCGGCAGGAAGCTGATCAATTTGCGGATCAGTTGCAGACCGTCTTCTTCTGTGTCGACAGCGAAGTGAGCCACACCCGATTTGGTGGTGTGCACGCTTGCTCCACCCAGTTCTTCCTGAGTTACATCTTCTCCGGTAACTGTTTTTACTACTTTCGGACCTGTCAGGAACATATAGCTTGTTCCGCGTGTCATGATGTTGAAGTCTGTCAAAGCAGGAGAATAAACGGCACCACCGGCACATGGGCCAAAGATACCGGAGATCTGCGGCACAACGCCTGAAGCCAGGATATTACGCTGGAAAATTTCAGCATAACCGGCCAATGCGTTAACACCTTCCTGGATACGTGCTCCACCTGAATCATTCAGACCGATGACAGGGGCACCCATCTTCATGGCCTGATCCATTACTTTACAGATCTTCATAGCTAATGACTCTGACAAAGCACCGCCGAATACTGTGAAATCTTGTGCGTAGACGTAAACCAGGCGGCCGTCGATCGTGCCATAACCTGTTACAACGCCATCACCCAGGAATTTTGTTTTTTCGATACCGAAGTTGGTACAACGGTGTTGAACGAACATATCAAACTCCTCGAAACTACCTTCGTCAAGCAACATGGCGATACGTTCGCGTGCTGTGTACTTGCCTTTTTTGTGTTGAGACTCGATTCTTTTTTCTCCACCACCGAGACGGGCTTGTTCGCGAAGAGCGATAAGCTCTTTTACTTTTTCAAGTTGGTTACTCATTGTATTTCTGATTTGTTGTTAGAAATGAAGTTATTATCTTATTTACCCGGCATGCAAAGCTCTGTCAGTACGCTGCAAGTTGATTTCGGGTGAAGGAATGCAATGTTTAAGCCTTCTGCACCACCGCGGGGAGCTTTGTCGATCAATTTAACGCCTTTTGATTCTGCTTCATCCAATGCTGCCTGTACATCAGGTACGGCAAATGCGATATGGTGAATGCCTTCGCCTTTCTTTTCGATAAACTTAGCGATAGTACTGTCTTCGCTGGTCGGTTCCAGTAATTCGATTTTTGTCTGGCCAACTTTGAAGAATGCTGTTTTTACTTTTTGGTCTGCAACTTCTTCGATGTTGTAGCATTTCATACCTAAAATTTCTTCGTAATACGGCAGACAAGCTTCGATGCTTTTCACTGCAATGCCCAGATGCTCAATATGTGTAATTTCCATGTCAATAATAATTTAATAATTGATAATGCTTTTTGTTTTGCAGGCAAAGGTACATTCTTTTTTGAAGAATCAAGAAAATTTTCACTAATTATTAGAAGTAATAATGTGTCATTTTGCCAATAATTAAAAGAGCCAATGAAAGGGGGAATCTTTTATTGGCTCTTTTACGCTATATGAATAGTATATTCTTAGAAATCAACTATCAGACGGGCATTGAGTTGACGACCTGTCAGGTAATTCGGTACGGCAAACTGCTGATTGTCGATGTTGGTGATCCAGTAATAGGAACTTACATTTTTTATATCGAATAAGTTAAATACGTCGATCCCTACCCAAATGTTCTTCAGATGGCGGAAAAAGCCCCTGTCCATGATCGCATCCGACTCTCCGGCCAGTTGGTAGGAGAATCCCAGGTCGACACGTTTGTAAGCAGGAGTGCGGAAAGTACTTTTTACGTCTTCGTATTTCGTTCGTGGAGCAATAAAGGGAAGTCCGCCTGAAAGAACACCTTTCAGGTTCAGTTTGACCCGTTTGTATCCCGGAAAATAATCCTGGAAGAAAAGTGACACATTATATCCCTGGCTGTTAGGCATGGGGACGGTTACCATGTCGCGGATCGTCTGCTCGGCTTTCATCAGTGAGAAGCTGATCCATGAGTCGGTTCCGGGGACGAATTCACCGAAGAACTTGACGTCGATACCCATTGCATGCCCTTTGGCGCAGTTCTCTCCGTAATAACGGATCTTAACGTTGTCGACGGTATAAGGGATCAGATTGTCCAGTTTCTTATAATACAGGTCGGCACTTACTTTGAAGTTACGGTCTGCGGCACGGAACGTATAGTCACCTCCTACGATGAAGTGGATGGAACGTTGCGATTTGATATTTTTATTCAGTTCGATCACGTCGTTGCCGGCTTCGTCCTGTACGGTCGTTCGCAGTTCTTTGTAGAATGGCGATTGATAGTAGATACCTGTCGCCGCGCGGAACGTGAGGTTCTGGTCGAAGTTCGGGATAAAGCCGAGAGAAACACGCGGGCTGACGATAAATTCCTTGTTGTAAGTCCAGTAAGCCCCGCGAAGACCGCCAATCAGTGTGAACATCCCCTGTTTTGTACGGAACTTGAAAGCATCCTGCACATAAGCGGACAACCGTGTGCTGGACAGGTCATTGTTTGAGTAGAGGTTGGAGATCACATTGACCCCTGTTCCTGTCTGCGGAAGCGAGTAACCGGCCGAGTCGCGTTTTTCCCATTCGCTGATACGGTCGTTGATCTTTTCCATCTGAACGGTTGCTCCCCATTTGATCGTATTGTTTTTAATACGGCTGCTACCGTAATGGCCTACATTCATAATAGTTGAGTTCAAACGGTTGCGGGCATGTTCGTGATAGCGGGCTACTTCAAGATTGCCTTCGTCTTTTTCGGCAGCCGCTTCTCCCAGCCAGTATTCTCCTGTTATATCGTACGTTTCAATTTCTTTACTGGAGAATGCGGATGCCTGCAGACCCAGTTCCGTGTTCTCATTCGGATTGTGCTTCAAAGTCAGCGCTCCGAATATCGTTTGGAACTTATCGCGTTCACGGCTGTTTGGGAAAGCAACTTCGAATCTTTGGGCATGTTCTACCGTACCGAATGTTGTCTCACGTTTATGCGGGGTGAATTTGAATGAGTTTAATGCCAGGTTTCCCAGGAAATTGACTTCCCATTTGGGAGCCAGCTGGTAAGTCATATACGACTGAAGATCGACGAAATCCGGTTGATATTCTGCGTCCGTGTCCATTGTTTTCAGCAACGAACGGCCTGTCTTGTAGCGAACACCCGTAACCTGTGTGAATTTACCGATCGAACTGCCTACATAGGCGCTTGCCCCCAGTAAGCTGGCGGAAACCGAACCTTCAAACATGGTTGGTTTCTTATATTTAATATCGAGCACCGAACTCATCTTATCCCCGTAACGGGCTTCAAATCCTCCGGCGGCAAAATTGACAGACTCGGTCAGGTCGGGGTTGATAAAACTCAGTCCTTCCTGTTGCCCGGAACGGATCAGCAGGGGACGGAATACTTCCAGCCCGTTTACATAAACGATATTTTCGTCGTAGCTACCGCCACGTACCGAATATTGCGAACTTAACTCATTGCTGGAAGAAACACCGGCAAAAGTCACCACCAGACTTTCAATACTACCCCCGGCCGGGTCGGGCAGGAGCTTCACACGATTGGCATCGAGTGTTTCGAGTGTCGATGTCTGTTTACGGATAGCTGTTGCTACCACTTCCCCCAGGTCGATACTGGTGTAGTTCATCTGTACGTTCAGTCGCATATCCTGCTGTACACTAGGTAAGATACGTTCCGCCTTGTTATATCCCAGGCAGGAGAAAATAACGGAAACGGAATCTCCGGGAGAAGTTGTCAGCGAATAATACCCCTTCTCGTTTGTCATGGCTCCGTTCAAAGTGTTTTTTATCTGAACAAGAACCAGTTCGAGCGGGCTACCATCGGCATCGCGAACATATCCTGTGATTTTAACATGCTTTTGTCCAAAAGCACTGATAGAAACTAATATAAATAGCAGTGCAGCTATCGCACGAATCTTCATAATTAATAATGTTATAGCTTTACTAACGCGAAAAATAAAGGAAGCGTATATTAAGCATGTAAAAAATCTTTATCTTTGCCCTATGGGGAAATGTTCCCTTCAACAAGAATGATTTAATAAACAGCTACAAAAATAAGATAAAAATGGATAGCTTTGCAACTCTTATCAAGAATAGAAGAAGTACACGTAAGTTTACCGACCAGTTGCTTTCGCCCGAACAGGTGGAGATGATCTTAAAAGCCGCATTGATGGCTCCGGCCTCTAAATGTAAGAATCCCTGGCAGTTCGTTGTAGTGGAAGATCAGGAAATGCTGAAGAAACTGGCTGGCTGTAAACCCGCCGGTTCGTCTTTTCTTGAAGGTTGTGCCCTGGCTGTCGTGGTAATGGCGAATGTAATGGAAAGTGATGTGTGGGTGGAAGACGCCTCGATCGCTTCTATTTATATGCAGCTTCAGGCGGAAGACCTGGGGTTGGGTAGTTGTTGGTGTCAGATACGTAACCGGCAGACGGAAGACGATACGGATGCCAATGTATATGTACGCAACCTGCTGAATATACCTTACCAGCTCGAAGTGCTTTCGATCATAGGCTTCGGGTATAAAGACCAGGAACGTAAGCCGTTTGACGAAACGCATTTGCAATGGGAGAAAATTCATCTGGGCACTTTTAAGATGCCGGAAGAAACCAACGAAGCATGAAAATAGTATTTATAGGAGCCGGAAATCTGGCAACGCGTCTGTCGCTCGCCATGCAGCGGGTAGGTATGCAGATAGGACAGGTGTACAGTCATACCTCCGAGAATGCCAAACTGCTGGCTGATAAATTGGGGTGTCCCTGGACAACGGACTTGTCTGCTTTGCAGGCCGATGCAGATATGTATGTCTTTTCTTTGAAAGACACGGTTCTGGCGAATGTGATCGCACAGGTGAAACCGAATAACGGTCTGTGGATACATACTGCCGGAAGCATGCCGATGGATGTCTTTGAGGGGTATGCCGCACGTTATGGCGTGCTTTATCCTTTGCAGACATTCAGTAAAGGAAGGGAGGTCAGTTTCGACGTGATTCCTATTTTCTTGGAAGCTAACACAAAGAAGGATGCCGACTATCTGAAAAAGATAGCCAGTGCATTATCGGAAAATGTTCGTTTTATGTCGTCTGAAAAGCGGCGTAGCCTGCATCTGGCCGCTGTCTTTGCCTGCAACTTTACCAATCATATCTATGCCCTGTCCTATAAGTTGCTCGAACAGGAAGAGATCCCTGCCGATGTCCTCTTACCGCTGATCGATGAGACGACGGCAAAGATTCATGCCATGCCGCCGGCTGCCGCTCAAACCGGGCCGGCTATCCGTTACGATGAAAATGTAATAAACAAACATCTGGCTATGCTGGACGATCCTGATATGAAAGAGATCTACCAGCTTTTAAGCCGGAGTATACATAAGGAGGCCCAAAATGAGTAGTATCAATTATGACCTTACGAGAATAAAAGCATTTGTGTTTGATGTCGACGGTGTACTGTCGTGCGATGTCGTTTCGCTTCATCCCAACGGTGATCCGATGCGTACAGTCAACATCAAAGACGGGTATGCCCTGCAGTTGGCTGTAAAGAAAGGGTATCATGTCGGTATTATTACCGGAGGGTATACGGAAGCCGTGCAGATCCGCTTTTCCCGCTTGGGTATCGAACATATTTATATGCGTAGTGCCGTGAAGATACACGACTTCAACGATTTTTTGCAAAAAACCGGATTGACACCGCAAGAGGTCATGTATGCCGGTGATGACATCCCCGATTATGAAGTCATGCAACAAGTCGGTTTGCCTGTAGCTCCTGCCGATGCAGCTCCGGAAATCAAGCAGATAGCAAAATATATCTCTTTACGTAAAGGTGGCGAGGGGGTTGCCCGTGATGTAATTGAACAAACAATGAAAGCACAAGGCCACTGGATGAGCGATGACGCCTTCGGGTGGTAATAATAGGAAAAACAATATGCTGAACAATTTAGAAAAATATCGAATCGTGCTGGGCTCTAACTCTCCCCGCCGAAAAGAATTGCTTGCCGGGCTCGACCTTCAGTTTGAAGTGGAGACAATCCCCGGTATTGACGAATCGTATCCTGATACTCTGACCTCCGAAGCTATACCTTTATATATAGCACGCAAAAAAGCTGAAGCCTATCTTGACAAAATGTCCGACAACGAACTACTTATCACTGCCGATACGATCGTTGCCACTTACGACCGCATTCTGGGTAAGCCCGCCAACCGGGAGGAGGCTATTGAAATGCTTCGTTATCTGTCGGATCATGTACATGAAGTAATAACCGGTGTTTGCCTGACAACCAAGGATAAGACTGTTTCTTTTTCCGTAGCCTCGGCAGTCTGTTTTGGCCGTCTGGAAGAAGAAGACATCATCTATTATGTAGATAAATACCGTCCTTTCGATAAAGCCGGTAGTTACGGCATACAGGAATGGATCGGTTATATCGGTGTAGAAGCCATCAACGGATCATTTTATAATGTGATGGGTTTGCCGGTACAGCGATTATATCAGGAATTGAAGAAATTTTGATCAAAAAATACGGGTTATTCTTGCATAATACATTCGGAAACAGTAATTTTGCGGTCTGAAATTCTGCAGAGGGTAAACAAGTGATACCTAATATGTATCCACCCCCGGGACATAACCTGTTTAAATATAAAAAGACAGATGTACGTAATCGTAGAAATTAACGGACAGCAGTTCAAAGCTGAAGAAGGTAAGAAGTTGTTCGTTCATCACATTCAGAACGCAGAAAGCGGTGCTGTTGTTGAGTTTGACAAAGTGTTGTTGGTTGACAACAATGGAGAAGTTAAAGTAGGTGTTCCTACTGTAGATGGCGCAAAGGTAGTATGTGAAGTACTGTCTCCGCTGGTAAAAGGTGATAAAGTGCTGATCTTCCACAAGAAGAGAAGAAAAGGTTATCGTAAACTGAACGGTCACCGTCAGCAGTTCACTGAAGTGAGTATTAAAGAAATTGTTGCTTAACGTTTAAAGGAGAAAAAAAGAAATGGCACATAAAAAAGGTGTTGGTAGTTCTAAGAACGGCCGTGAATCACAAAGTAAAAGATTAGGTGTTAAGCTTTTTGGTGGTGAAGTTGCTAAAGCTGGTAACATTCTGGTTCGCCAGAGAGGTACTGCTCATCATCCGGGTGAAAACGTTGGTATCGGTAAAGATCATACGTTGTATGCTTTGAAAGATGGTATTGTAACTTTCCGCAGAGGTAAAGAAAACAGATCTTTTGTTTCTATTCAGGAAGTTGTAGCAGAAGCATAATATAGCTTTACTCGAAAGAATAAGGAAAGCGGAATGTCCGAAAGGATGTTCCGCTTTTTTTGTGGGTTGTTTCACCTAGTTTCACAGTGATGAAACAAAAGTTTCTCCTAAGTGAAACAAGTGTTTCACCTAGAAGAAACACTTGTTTCTTCCGGATGAAATTTTTCTTTGCTTTGAGGGCTGAATAAAACAGTAAAGGCACTTCCTGCCTTTTCCTGGCTTTGTACGTGTAGTTTGGCGTTGTGTAATTTGACGATTTCCCGGGAGATACTCAAACCGATGCCATTGCCGTTTTTCTTGGTGCTGAAGAATGGGATAAATATCTTGTCGCGTATCGCGTCGGATATACCGCATCCGTTGTCGGCAACGGTGATGTAGGGATGTCCTTCGGCATCGCAGCCGGAGAAGAGATGTATCTCCGGAGTATCCTTTTCGCTTATGGCATAGGTGGCGTTGGTTACGAAGTTGATTATTACCTGTTCGATCAAATCCCTGTCCATGCAAGCGGTTACACTCGGATCTTCCGTTTTCAGCGTGAAAGCGATCCCTTTCTGTTGCAGGGATGGATTCATCAGGGAATGGATGGAACACAGCAGGTCGTAGAGGTTGTAGGATTTCATGTCGGGCACTATTTTCTGGCTTAAGTTGCGGTAGGTCTCGGCAAAACGCAGCAGACCTTCGCTTCGTCGGTGGATTGTATCCAGCGCCAGTTCCATATCTTCCAGATCCGGCTCAGTCAGTTTGGATGAACTATCTTTTAAGGTATGTATTTTTCTTTTGAGCGTATCCGAAAGAGAGGAGACAGGTACGATCGAGTTCATTATCTCATGGGTCATCACATTAAGCAACCCTTTCCAGGCACCCGACTCGACCTCTTCCATCGTTGTACTTACGTTATGGAAAGCGATCAGTTTATAAGTATTTCCGCTGGTTTGAAAAATAGAAGCGTTGGTCATTGTTTTGATCGTTTGTTTCCGGGCATGGATGGTTAGCAATGAGCTGTTATTGATCGGGATATTAAGCAATTCATTAAAAAGAGCCTCGTTTTGTTTTTTCAGCCAGTTGATGTTTTTGATATGGGGAATGTTGAGCATCGTAGTAAAAGAGTCGTTCATCCAAAGCGTATCGTACGTCTCTACATCATAAGCCAGAATACCGGTGTCGACCAGCTCCAGCATCTCTTTCAGGTAATGTTGCTGGGCTTCTTTCTCGCCGGCCAGGGTCAGGAAAGCATCCGTAATGGATTGGTATCGGGGATGTTTTCTTGAGAAGTCTTTGTTTATAATTGACTCGGCGAACTCGTCGATATCCTGTTTCGTCTTTCTTCGTACATATATTATATATACAAGAAGTATAGCAATCAGGATGGATAAGAGGATGATCATAGGCCATGTTTTTCTAACCGGCGGTATAAAGCTCCCCGGGTCAGTCCCAGTTCTTTTGCCGCTTGCGATATGTTTCCGTTATGCTTTTGAATGACTTGTTCGATAGCCACCTTTTCCAGGTCGTCCAGATTATGTGTCGGTATCGGTTGGATATTTTCTTCCTGTTGTTCCAGGGGGGAGAAGGTGATGTCTTCTGCTTTTAACACCTCACAGTCTGCCATGATCACGGCTCTTTCCATCGTATATTGCAGTTCGCGAACATTACCGGGATAATGATATAACATCAGTTTCTTTTTGGCCGAATCGGCTAAACGGAACTTTTGCTTGAAGTACTTTTTCTCATACATTGTCAGGAAATGTTCAGCCAGCAGGATAATATCCTCACCTCGCTCACGGAGGGGCGGCACGGTTATTTCTACCGTATTGATCCGGTATACCAGGTCTTTACGGAAGCGGGTTTCATTGGCTAATTCCCGTAATGGGAGGTTGGTTGCCGACAGCAGGCGGATGTCTACAGGGGTTGGTGTATTAGCTCCCAGGCGGGTCACTTCGCGGTTTTGTAATACAGTCAATAACTTCGCCTGTTGCTGTAAAGTGATGTTGCCGATCTCATCCAGGAAAAGCGTACCCTTGTCTGCCGCTTCAATCAGTCCTGTACGGTCTTCGCGCGCATCTGTGAATGCCCCTTTTTTATGACCGAAAAGTTCGCTTTCGAAAAGGGTTTCCGTCAGGGAGCCGACATCTACTTTTACAAAAGGACGATCCCGCCGAAGGGATAACTGATAGATATAGCGGGCAACCAGGTCTTTTCCTGTTCCGTTTTCTCCCAGTATTAATATATTGGCATCGGTAGGCGCAATCTTTTGTAATTTATGGAACAGGAGTTGCATACTTTCCGAAGCCCCTACAATATTTATATCGGCTCTCCTTTCGGTTGTTATCTCCTTTTTATCCGGGGTTGCCTGTTTCCGGAGTGTCTCCGACAAGATATTCAGCAGATGCTCATTATGCCAGGGTTTGACGATAAAGTCGGCCGCCCCTTCTTTCAGGCTTTTGACTGCCAGGTCTATATCTGCATAAGCCGTAATCATTATAACGGATTGCGTGGGTTTCCACTTCTTTATTTCCTTCAACCAGTACAAACCTTCATTGCCGGTGTTGATAGAGCTTCTGAAGTTCATATCCAGCAAAACGATGTCGATAGTATTCTCCATGATCAGCTTATGGATATTTTCAGGGTTCGTATCTGTCAGTATCGTTTTCACTTCCATCTTCAGCAGGAAACGTACGGCAGTCAAAACGTCTTTATCATCATCAACAATCAGTATATTTGCCTGGTGTAAGTTCATAATTACTTTTGTTAGTAGATTGCAAATATATCAAGAATGAAGTGAATGCCCAAGCCGTTCCTGTTTTTTGTCTGCCTGCAGACATAAGGTGTCCGTTTATGGACACTTTGGGAAAATGTTGTTTTTATTAATTGTGTGGTAATCATTAAATTATCTACTTGGCACGTTGCTTGTTTCTGATTATATGTAACATGCTAAATAATTCATAAGACTATGATTCGAATAAATGATTTGAGGAAGGTTTACAGGACGGACGAGGTAGAGACGGTCGCACTGGATAACATGTCGCTTCATATAAAAGAACATGAATTTGTCGCAATTATGGGGCCTTCGGGATGTGGCAAATCTACTTTGCTGAATATTCTGGGATTGCTTGACGATCCGACGTCCGGTTCTTATCTTCTTAATGGCATCGAAGTGACCGGATTTAATGAAAACAAACGCTGCGATTTACGACGGGAGAATATAGGATTTGTTTTCCAGAATTTCAACCTGATTGAAGAGCTTACTGTTTTTGAGAATATTGAATTGCCCCTAGAGAATGGTGGAATGAAAGCTTCTCTGCGGAAAATGAAAGTGGAAAAGGCATTGAAAAGCGTTTTACTGAGTCATCGCCGTAACTATTTCCCATCGCAGCTTTCCGGTGGTCAGCAGCAACGCGTAGCTATTGCCCGGGCTATTGTGAACGATCCGAAACTTATTCTGGCAGATGAGCCGACCGGTAACCTGGACAGCCGCAATAGTCTGGAGATCATGGATCTGCTAACTGCACTCAATGATGCAGGCACCACAATCGTTATGGTGACCCATAGCGAACATGATGCCCGTTACAGCCACCGGATCGTTCACATGCTGGATGGGAAACCTGTGACAGAAAATTTTCTGAAAGAATTGGCTTACACAACAAACTAAAATATTGCCCCCATGAATATACGTAAATCTCTCCGGATTATTTTCCGGAATAAAATATACAGCCTGCTGAACATTGTCGGACTGGCAATCGGTATCACATCGGCTGCACTTATTTTTCTTTGGGTGGAAAGTAAAGTGAATTTCAACAAGGCGATCCCTAATTCTCGGAATATATATGTCGGTGCACTTCACTATTTTTCCGCTTCGGGTGAATGTGAAACTTATTTTGAAACGAATAATCCGTTGAAGAAAACACTGGATGACGAATTTCCCGAGGTGAAAAGCAGTGCAAGGTATAATGATGAAACACTGATTTTTATACCTGAAAATACAACCAGTTCTTTCGAAGAAAAAGGAGCATACGCCGATTCCACTCTTTTCGGAATGATCGGTGTGAAGTTTTTAAGCGGTGATATGCATTCGGTCTTTGAGCCTCAGCAGGCCATCGTTCTCAGCCGTTCGATGGCCCGGAAGATATATGGAGAGGAAGATCCCATAGGAAAAGGCTTACTCAATGAGGGAGTTATATATCAGGTGACAGGAGTGTTTGAAGATATGCCGCGTAATACTTCCTTTCAGTTTGAATGGTTGATTCCTTTCCGCGTCGAGGAGCTGGCTCAGAGTAAAAATTTCGATTTGAATGGCTGGGGTTATTCCTGGCTACAAACATATGTCGAACTGCAACCAGGTGTGGATCTGAATCAATTGAATGAGAAGTTGAAAGGGTTGGCTTACCGGAAAGAGGGTGGAGACTATAATTCTTTACACATATTCCTGTATCCGCTCAACAAAAGACTATTGTACGGGCAGTTTGTCAATGGCGTGGAAACCGGTGGCGGATATATTAAAACCGTTTCCCTTTTCTTTCTCATCGGTATACTTATCCTGTGTATCGCCTGTATCAATTTTATGAATCTTTCGACAGCGCGTTCGCAGAAACGGGCACTGGAGGTCGGGGTCAGAAAAACATTCGGGACTAAACGGAAATACCTGATCAGGCAATTTTTGGTTGAGTCGGGAATGATTACTGGAATCGCTCTCCTGCTGTCGATCGGGCTGATCTGGCTGAGCCTGCCTTTCTTTAACGAGTTTATAGGAACCCAATTGACTTTCAGTATTTTCAATCCGACAATTTTGCTTGGGTTGGTGGCGATCGGTTTGTTCTGTACTTTCCTGGCCGGTAGTTATCCGGCATTGTTTTTGTCTTCTTTCAATCCGTTGACCACATTGAAAATGCAGAAAGTAACCAAGACGGGAAGTGCTGTCTGGATTCGTCAGGGATTGGTTGTTTTTCAGTTTACGATGGCATTTATTTTGATTTGTACCACTTTGGTTATTTATCTTCAGATACAGTTGGCACAAAACCGTGATATTGGAATGAAAAAAGAAAACCTGATTAGTTTCCCTGTTACGACGGAGTTATGTAATTCTTCTTCGGCTGTGCGTAATGAACTGATAAATACCGGTCTGGTAGAAAGTTGCGGTTTCTCGAGCAGTCCGCTTTTAAAGTCTTATTTAGGAACCAATCCCTGGTATTGGAATGGGAAAGATCTGGATGACGATACATCTGTTTTTTTCAATTTCGTTTCGGACGGTTTGGTTGATGCTGCCGGGATAAAGCTGATCGATGGAACGGATATTGATCCGGCTAAGAAAAATAGTAGAGGAAGCAGAGGCGTTCTTATCAATGAAACCCTGGCAAAAAGGATGGGGAAAGAAGGTCGTGTGGGAGGAAAACTCGGCCAGTCACCGGATAATAAATGGGAGATAGTCGGCATTATGAAAGATTTTGTATTCGAAGATCTTTATGCCATTCAACCCGGCTCGGTATTATTTAGCTATGCACCTCAAAGAACCAGTTTTTTGTTTATCCGTCTGAAACCGGATATCAATAGGTATGAAGCGATAGGTCGGATACAGACTGTATTACGTTCTTTTACGCCTTATCATGCTTTTGAACCGACCTTTATGACAGATCGTTTCGACCGTATGCTTGAAGAAGAGCATCTGGTGGAAAAACTGTCGGCCTTGTTTGCTGCTTTGGCCATTTTTATTTCCTGTTTAGGGTTATTGGGCTTAAGTGCTTTCTCTGCCGAACAGAGGACTAAAGAGATCGGTGTCCGTAAAGTATTGGGAGCTAGGATAATCGATATACTGTTCTTATTGGGCAAAGCATATATGGTACTTTTACTGATCTCTTTTGTGATAGGTATTCCTATCTCATTATATGCCGCCAATCATTACCTGAAAGATTATGCTTACCGGATTACGCTTAGCTGGGATATTTTTGCAGGAGTAGCCTTGCTGATTACCCTGATTGCCCTGCTGACAGTCAGCTTACAGTCGCTAAAGGCAGCTTTGGCCAATCCGGTGAAGTCGATAAAGACGGAGTAAACGGGATTAATCCCGTTTACTTTTACCTTTTGCCTATGTTTTCAGGTGGTAAAGTCGTAATTTTGCCTATGTTTTTAGACTGTTTTATTTGATTTTTGCCTATGTTTTTAGAATTAAATATTATATTTGTGGCTGATAATCAATAAATAATAGTATGTTTCAGCGACAGATCTATACAAAGCTACAAGAATGGGCTAATAAACCGAATCGTAAGCCTTTGATTTTGCGTGGAGCAAGACAGGTAGGGAAGACGACATTGGTGGAGGAATTCAGTAAAGAATTCGAAAACTATATTCCTCTTAATCTGGAAAAGCAGACTGAAGCCAGAGTCTTTGAGCAAACGGATTCTGTAGAAGAAATAGTGCAGATCTGTTGTTTTCAAAAGAAGATTCAGCTGAAAGAGGGACGTACTTTATTATTTATCGACGAAATTCAAAATGTGTCGAAAGCAGTTGCTTTGTTGAGGTATTTTTATGAAGAGATGCCTTATTTATATGTGATAGCTGCCGGTTCCCGTCTGCAATCTTTACTGAAAGAACGAGTCTCTTTTCCGGTAGGACGTGTTGAATATTTGCAGTTGGCACCCTGTTCTTTTTATGAATATCTGGAAGCAGTGGGAGATTTACAATATAAAGATGCACTTGAACATGTATCACTTCCGGAGGTTCTTCATGAAGAAGCTTTGAAGCGGTTTAACCTTTATACAACTATCGGAGGGATGCCGGAAGTTGTGTCTAATTATGCCCAAAGTAAAGATCTGATGAAGCTCCAAAGTATTTATAATACATTATTGATGGGGTATAATGAGGATGTTGAAAAGTACGCTCCGACACAATTACAGGCTCATATTATCCGTCATATTTTGAAAACAGGATGGGGTAAAGCCGGGCAAACGATCAAATTAGGTAATTTTGGAGATTCGAGTTATAATTCGAAAGAAGTAAGAGATGCTTTTACGATCATGGAAAAGGCTTTTTTGCTTGAATTGGTTTATCCGGCAACGGTAGTGCAGGCCCCCTTAGAACCGGCACTGAAACGTGCTCCGAAACTTATGTGGTTGGATACTGGTCTGGTTAATTTTGCTTCTAACATACAAGTCGAACTTTTGGGACATAAAGACATTCTGGATACTTGGCAGGGAGCTATAGCCGAACAGATTGTTGCTCAGGAATTGCGTGTAGTTCTTAATGACAGATATGTTCAGCATCTTAATTTTTGGGTACGTGATAAACAAGGAACAAGTGCTGAAGTTGATTTTATCTGGCAATCAGGAATAACATTAATACCTGTTGAAGTAAAGTCCGGGCATAATGCCCATTTACGTTCACTCCAGTCTTTTATGGATTTATCATCAGGGGATATTGCCGTAAGAATCTGGAGTGGCCCGTATTCTATAGATCAGGTATCTACCCCGAAAGGAAAGAAATTTAGATTGGTAAATATCCCCTTTTATTATGTGGGCAGTTTGCCATTAATCTTGGAAAAGATTATAAATTAATAGTGTTTATCAAATCTTCTCATTCTTCTGTATCATTGTTATCGTTTTGGCAATGCGGTTGGCTTTGGTTTGTTCTGTTTTTGCAGAATTAATCCAATCTATAAATGCTTTTTTTTGACCATGTTTATATTTTTCAAATTTCTCTAAGAGGCCATCCTCGTTTTCCATGCACAACAATAATTCTTCGGGTATTATTAATGGCGTTTTATCTTCATACAGTGTAATATGTACGATATCAGGAGCTTGCTTTTTTATTTTTTTTCTTATTTCCGATTTTACAGCCAGACCTATATGTCCGTTTCCGATAGGCATCAGGTGTACATTGGAAAACTCATAGTTATCTATCTTTCCTTTTACTTTTAGCATTCCAAAAGGAGTCTTAGGCATTGGAATTTCCGGTATTTCGACAAATGTCCAACTTTCAATTTTTTCTAATACATAATCTTTGTCTACTAATGGCTTTTCTGTTTTCATTTTGCAATAATTGATAGTAAGGTTACAAATATAGAACATTGCGGTGACAACAGTATGTCAGTAGGTGAAATAATCTTCTTTCAATTGCAGAAAGCAAATATTCGAAATATTCTCTATTTCATAGACTTAAGTGTTTGAATACAAATACAATTGTATTCATTCTTATCTCCAGTTTACATTGAATGATTATGAAAAAGAAGGTTTGGAGAAGAATGTGCCGCCTTTGCAGGAACGGATAGATACGTTTAAACGATTGGTTGACCGTCTGGATAGAGACCGGGTTATCTGGCGCTTTGACCCGATGGTGCTGACCAACCGGATTTCTAAAGATGATTTACTGGAAAAGGTTGAGCGTATCGGAAATCAGTTAAAAGGGTATACGAAGAAGCTGGTATTCAGTTTTGCTGATATTTTGGAATATAAAAAGGTGAAAGCGAATCTGGAAAAGAATCATATTAATTACCGGCCTTTTGAGAAGGATGATATGGAGTACCTAGCGAGAGGGTTGATGGATTTGAACAAATCCTGGGATTTTATGATAGCAACCTGTGGAGAGAAAATAGGGTTGGAACAATATGGGATTGTCCATAATAAATGTATAGATGATGAATTGATGATAAAATGTTTCTCCGAAGATAAACAACTGATGGATTTTATCGGCTATCACCCCGAGAATGTTCAATTGGAACTTTTTGGAGGAAAGAGTAATCCTTCGAACAAGGATAAGGGGCAAAGATTGTTTTGCGGCTGCATATCCAGTAAAGATATTGGCATATACAATACCTGTCCGCATAAATGTGAGTATTGTTATGCAAACTCTTCAAAAATGATAGCGGAAGTTAATTATAACCGGCATAAACAGAGTCCCTACTTTGAATCGATAATTGGAATGTGACGGGATTTGTGGTTATACCCCCAATAAGTAGATAATATAGTGGAGTTTTTAGGGGTATAACCCTAAAGACTTTTCGAATGGTGTTGAAAAATGAGTATATTTGCGTTATTAAGAATTAATCCTATTGCTCCAACTACAGAAAGAGAATAAATAAATCATGATATATAAAAATCCCATATTCAGTCTTTGGCTGTTTCTGTTTATACTGGCCCTAACATCCTGCGGCAGTAAGAAACGTGTCGCGTTGCCTGCCGACTTTAAAGGGCCTAAAGAATTATCACGTTTATATGGTGTGCGTATTACGGCGGAAGATAATATTTTTCTTTATAATGAGGGAGCGAAATGGCTCGGGGCTCCTCACCGGATGGGCGGAAGCACTAAAAGGGGAGTGGATTGCTCCGGTTTCGTAGCCATCATGTTCCGTGAAGTTTATAGAAAACAGTTGGCACGCTCGTCGGCTGATATGTTGAAATATAACTGTAAGAAAGTGAGCCGTTCTAAGTTGCAGGAGGGCGATCTGGTGTTTTTCAGGACTGGCAGCGGGAAGAAAAAAGTACCCAACCATGTCGGTATCTATTTGAAAAACGGGAAGTTTATCCATACCAGTACTTCAAAGGGGGTTATGGTCAGTAGCCTGAGTGAACCTTACTTCACGCGTAGCTGGATAACAGGCGGAAGGGTGAAGTAAGATATTTTTGTGAACATCAGGCCGAAAGTTGCTTTTTTATGTATCTTTGCACTTCAAATAAATAAACATAGATCAAGTATGTTGACGCTTAAAATGATTACGGAAGAAACAGATCGCGTAATTCGTGGTCTGGAGAAGAAACACTTTAAGGATGTGAAGGAAACCATCGCTAAAGTGATTGAACTGAACGATAAAAGACGTAGTACACAGAATCAATTAGATAATAACCTGGCAGAGGTGAACTCGCTGTCGAAAGCTATCGGTGGCCTGATGAAAGAGGGCAAGAAAGAAGAAGCTGAGGCTGCTAAAAAGCGTGTTGCCGATATCAAGGAAATCAGCAAGGGGATCCAGGCTGAAATGGATCAAGCTTCGGAAGAAATGCAGAATTTGCTTTATACGATTCCGAATATCCCTTACGATGAAGTGCCGGAAGGTGTCGGTGCAGAAGATAATGTGGTGGAGAAAATGGGCGGTATGGAAACAGAACTGCCGAAAGATGCGCTGCCCCATTGGGAACTGACGAAGAAATATGACTTGATTGACTTCGACCTGGGGGTGAAGATTACAGGTGCCGGTTTTCCGGTTTATAAAGGACAGGGCGCTCAGTTGCAGCGTGCTTTGATAAACTTCTTCCTGGATGAGGCACGCAAATCCGGTTATATGGAAATCATGCCGCCGACCGTGGTAAATGCTGCTTCCGGTTTCGGTACCGGTCAGCTTCCGGATAAGGAAGGACAGATGTATCATTGCGAAGTGGACGATCTTTACCTGATACCGACAGCCGAAGTTCCGGTAACCAATATCTACCGCGATGTGATCCTGGATGATAAACAATTGCCGATAAAGAATTGTGCCTATACACAATGTTTCCGTCGTGAAGCCGGTTCTTACGGTAAGGACGTACGCGGTTTGAACCGTCTGCATGAGTTCTCTAAGGTGGAACTGGTGCGTATCGATAAACCGGAACATTCAAAACAGTCTCACCAGGAGATGTTGGATCACGTGGAAGGTTTGCTTCAGAAGCTTGAACTTCCATACCGTATCCTTCGCCTGTGTGGTGGTGATATGAGCTTTACTGCTGCTCTTTGCTTTGACTTCGAAGTGTATTCTGAAGCACAGCAGCGTTGGTTAGAGGTTAGTTCTGTTTCTAACTTCGATACTTATCAGGCAAACCGTTTGAAATGTCGTTACCGCGATGAGAACAAGAAGACTCAGCTGTGTCATACGCTGAACGGAAGTGCGCTGGCGTTACCTCGTATCGTAGCCGCATTGCTCGAAAATAACCAGACTCCCGAAGGTATCCGCATTCCGAAAGCGTTGATCCCTTATACTGGTTTCGATATGATTAAATAAGCATATTACCTTATACAAAAAGGATGCATCCTCTTGCCGAGAAGGATGCATCCTTTTTTTGTATAGCCCTTATCCTTTAGATGAACAGATTGACATTGGCATCTTCTGCGCGTTCAAGATAGGTGGCGACGCCTCCCAGCGTGACGTTTTCCATCAACTCCTCTTGTTTTACGCCCATCACATCCATACTCATGGTACAGGCAATCATTTCGACACCGTTCTCGGCTGCTTGAGCGATAAGGCTTTCCAGGCTGTCGATATGTTTCTTTTTCATGATCAGGCGCATCATCCAGCTTCCGGCACCCCCCATATTCATTTTCGACAGCTTCAGTTTCCCACTATGTGCGGGAAGCATCCAACCGAACATTTTTCCGAAGATATCTTTGGAAACAGCCGGTTTCTGCCGTTTCTTGATTACGTTCAGTCCCCAGAAGGTAAAGAACATAGTCACTTTCTTGCCGGTTGAGGCGGCTCCGTTGGCAATAACGAAGGAAGCCAGGGCTTTATCCAGGTCGTCGCTGAATACGATCAGTGTTTTGTTGTCGCCACCATTCACCATTTTGCAGGCACTTTTAGGTTCACCTTTTTCGATTGTGGCGTGGATGACTCCTGATTTGTTTTCAACTCCTACCAGTTGTGCCCCGGTCATGTTGCACCAGGCGGCAACATCTTTGCCGAATCCCTGATCGGTTGCGGTTATCAGCAGGCGGTCGCCTGTATTTATTTCGGCATAATGCTTTTTCAGTTGCATGACCGGGCCGGGACATTGCAGTCCGCAGGCATCGATCCGGATGGTTTGCCGGGTGGAAGAGTGAGGCGCAACGGTAGCAATCGGTTTTTCCGTTTCTGTCATTTTTGGGTTGCTTCCTGCTTGAACCAAAGTCGGTTTAGCCGTAGCTATGCTCCACGTTTTATAACCACCTGATAGATTCCTGATATCTTTATAACCATGTTGAGCCAGTATGCGGTAAGCCAGGTATCCGCGTAATCCGATAGCACAGGTTACCACGATCGGCTTGTTTTTAGGTAACTCCGACAAACGGCTCCGAAGTTCATCTACCGGAATGTTTATTGCTCCCGGAATAGATCCTAAACTGTATTCATCAGTTGTGCGTACATCTATCAGTATCGTTTCACTGCTTAGTTGGGCTATATCTCTCCAGCCTATGATCTCGACCTTTTTGGTAAGGATATTTTCAGCTACATATCCAGCCATATTTACCGGATCTTTAGCAGATGAGTAGGGGGGAGCATAAGCCTGTTCGAGCTCCGTAAGGTCGTAAACCGTTCCTTTGCGCTGTATTACCTGGGCAAGCATTTCGATCCGTTTGTCTACTCCGTCGAATCCGACGATCTGTGCTCCCAGTAACTTTCCATCTTCGGGAGAGAACAGTATTTTGATAGACATCGGAACGGCCCCCGGATAGTAACCCGCATGTGATGCCGAGTGTGTGTACGATGATCGGTAGGCGATACCTTCGCGTTTCAGTAACTTGGCGTTGGCTCCGGCAGCTGCAACTGTCAGGCCGAATACTTTAGCGATGGATGTGCCGATGGTGCCTTTATATGTTTCGCGATTGCCGAACACGATATTGTCGGCCACAATGCGTCCTTGTTTGTTGGCCGGGCCGGAAAGCGGGATCAGGGCCGGCTTGCCTGTTACCGGATTGATTACTTCAACGGCATCCCCCAGGGCATATATATCCGGATCGGAAGTTTGCATATAGTCATTCACGGCAATTCCTCCAAGTGAACCGATAGCCAGTCCGGCTTCTTTTGCCAACCGTGTTTCGGGACGTACGCCGATACTGAGAATCACCAGGTCGGTAGCGATTTGTTTACCGCTACGGAGGTGTACAAGGATACCTTCGGATGTCTCTTCAAAACGTGAAACACCGTCTTCGAGACGCAGATCGACCTTTTTTTCGATCAGTTGCTGGTGTACGATGGTTGCCATCGAGTAGTCGAGCGGAGCCATTACCTGGTTTGCCATTTCAACGACAGCGATGTTAATACCCAGGTCGTGCAGATTTTCGGCCATTTCCAGTCCGATAAATCCACCACCTACAACCACTGCGTGGCGAGGCTTGTTCTGATCCACATAATTCTTGATTGTATCTGTATCAGGAACGTTGCGTAAAGTGAATATCTTTTTACTGTTGATGCCTTCGATGCCGGGGCGAAGCGGTTCGGCTCCGGGAGATAGTACCAGTTTGTCGTAACTTTCGGTATATGTCTGTCCTGTTCCGAGGTTTTTCACTTCAACGGTTTTATCCTTCGGGTGGATAGCGGTCACCTCCTGTTCGGGACGAATGTCGATGTTGAAACGGGCTGTGAAACCTTCGACTGTCTGCACGAATAGTTTATCTCGTTCTGTAATTACTCCGCCTATATAATAAGGTAGTCCACAGTTAGCGTATGATACGTATTTCCCGCGTTCAAACAGGATAATATCTGCATTCTCATCCATTCTTCTCAGGCGTGCTGCTGCTGTTGCTCCACCGGCAACTCCTCCGATTACTAAGTATTTCATCTTATTGTTGTTTATTGTTATTGTACATATTTGCTAATAGAAAATAAATAGGTAAAAAAAGGGAGTTAACCCTTTTCCATGCATTGCTGCAGTTTACCGAACAGGCCGTCGAAGCGCAATTCTGCGTTCATCATTTGTTGTACTTTCTCTTTCCCTTTCGGTGTAAGCGAAAAGAACATCTGACGTTTATCTTCTTTGCTGATACTGCGACGGATAAACCCTTTGTTCTCTACCGACGTGATCACCTTGGATACGCGTGAATTGGATAAACCTATATAATCGCAGATCGTTCCGGCCGACTTCGCTTCGTTGTCTTTCAGGCAACACAGCAACATAGCTTCGTTGATTGTGATCTCATGTACCTCTGAAAATGCTTTTTCAAACTGGTATAATGTTTTATATATGTCCTTTATAACACAAATAGCTTCCATCTTGTTTTCTTTATTGATGGTACAAAGGTAAATAATATTTCTGATATAAATAGTGTTTAGTGGAAAATAAATTACAAAAAGGGATGAAACAAAAAGAGACAAGGTGTTTACCCTGTCTCTTCTATTTTATTTGAACGATAGTTTTTAGTCTCTGTTCGAGAAGTATTTCATAAACTGTGAACGTTCATACATCGCGGGGTTCGGGATGTTTGCATAGTTCAGTTTACCCTGGAACTGTGACAGATTTTGATAATGTGCCTGATGCATCCATTCTTCTACACATGTAAGTACTTGTGAAATAATTTCACCTCCGTGTGTGTATACGGCACTACACATTTGTACGGCTGAAGCTCCTGCCAGCAGGCATTTAATAACATCTTCCCAGTCGTGTATTCCAGTTGAAGAAGCGATGCTTATTCCGGGTACTTTTCCTGAAATGATCGCTGTCCAACGGATTGTATCACTTAAGTCGGAGTGGTTGCTGAATACGTTGCCCGATACGATCTGCATACTGTTAATGTCGATATCCGGCTGATAGAATCGGTTGAACATCACCACGCCGTCTGCTCCGTTAACTTTCAATGTATTGACCAATGCCGGGATATTTCCGACATTTTTTCCAATCTTTATGATAATGGGTATTGAAACGGTTTCTTTTACTTTCCGGATGATATTGACGTAAAGGTCGCGTATTTCATCCGGATTGTATTCCAGGCTTGTTTCCAGAAAGAATACATTCAGTTCCAAAGCGTCCGCACCGGCCAGTTCTATTTGACGGGCAAAGTCAATCCATACATCCGATTTATAGCAGTTAATGCTGGCAATGATGGGGATCGTGCACAATTCTTTGGTCTTTTTTATCAGTTCCAGATAGTTGTTCACCTGATTGGCTTTTACATAGCCACGGATATAGTCGGCTGCTTCCGGATAATCTGCATCCTGCATAAGCGAATCGCTCTGCATTTCGATTTGTTCTTCGAAAAGGGATTTGAGAACGATGGCTCCGGCACCTGCCTTTTCAAATTCTTTGTTTCGTTCCGCGTTGTTAGTCAGCCCCGAGCTTCCTACGATTATAGGATTACGAAGTGTTAGTCCTGCGTATTGGGTTTTAATGTCTATCATGTCAGATTCAATTTTAATGTATTAGTACTCGCGTTCACCGAAAATACTGGTTCCAACCCGTATCATAGTGCTACCCTGGCGAATGGCAACGTGATAATCGTGGCTCATTCCCATAGATAGTACTGCAAAATTATCATTTCCTTTGAAATATATAGCTTTTAATTCGCTGAAAAGTTCGTGTAAAAGATGAAATTCTTGTTCGATAAGAGTGGTATTGTCAGTATAAGTCGCCATTCCCATCAATCCGACTATTTGAATGTTTCCGAGTTCGTCCAATTGTTCGTTTTGCAGGAGCTCGCGGCATTCATCGGGTGTCAGCCCATGCTTGGTGTCTTCCTGGGCAACATGTATTTCCAGCAGGACACGGATCACACGGTTGTTTTTGGCAGCCTGTTTGTTTACTTCCTGCAGTAATCTGAACGAATCGATACTGTGGATTGTATGGATAAAGGGTGCGATGTCTTTTACTTTATTACTTTGCAGCGGCCCGATGAAGTGCCATTCGATATCACCCGGTAGTACTTTTTGTTTAGCCGTCAGCTCCTGTGCCCTGCTTTCGCCGAAAACACGCTGGCCTGCATCGTAGGCTTCCTTCAATGCTTCTGCCGGATGAAACTTAGACACGGCCACCAACGTTACGTTTGCCGGTAGCGATGCCTTTAACTGTACTATATTCTGGGAGATACTCATGCTTCCTCTGCTTTGGCTTCTGCTTGTTTCTTTTGTTCGGCAATCAGTTCTTCACCGGATTTAGGTGTTTTGTCGTCACTGGCAGAGAATGGGAATACATCCATTAGCATGGTTTCAGTAACCGATGCGATTGTGTAGTCGGCCATAGTACCCTTCATTCCTTCTTCCAGAACGGCAATAGCTTCTTTCAGCGTACATGCCTGTGCCAGCATTTGTGCTGCAGTTTTCTTTTCTGCACCGCTTTTTTCATCAAGCGTGATAAAGTATACTTTAATCTTATAGAAACGGTCGCCGTTTTCGTTGAAGAACAACTCTGAAAGACGGGCACGTTTGATGTCTGTCACAGTAAATTCTCCGGAGATGAACGGACGTATCTCTTCAATGATACGAGCTTCTGCTTCAGTGAATGACAAGGCATCAACCAGATAAGGTTCTGTTACTTTCTTTTGCATTCCGTTCTCCAACACTTTTTCGAAGGAGACTTTACATTCAAACCAACTATGCATATTATTTTCTTTTTATTTTTTGTCTGTACTCGTGTTTAAAATACAGTACAAATATAGTTTCAATTCGGGAATAATACAACTGCAATGAAATTCTTTATTTTTTCGGAACATTTTTAATCAGGGACTTGTTTATAAGATGTAGTGTGTTTTTCATGGTATTAGATTTTTAGATTAGTAATGAGGTTGTTCATTCAGTCCGAGAGGATAGAATGAAATATCTGAAATAAGAAAGCCGGAAAAGAGAAGATCTATCAACTCCTTTCCGGCTTTTTATTTTTTCTTTGAATCTTTAAAATTCGTCGTTAGCGTAGAGACTGAGGAAGTTTTTCATCTCATAGTCAAATAGTTCATCTTCATTAAAGAATCTCTTCAGTTCGATCTCTGCTGTTTCCGGTGAGTCGGATGCATGTACGATATTTTCCTGTACACTCATGCTATAGTCTCCACGAATAGTTCCGGGTGCGGCATTTCTGCCATTTGTAGCTCCGGCCAATGTTCGAACTACCTGTACTGCATCGACGCCTTCCCAGCAACAAACGATTACCGGGCATACGGCCATAGCATCTTTTACTCTTTGAAAAAATGACCGTTCTCTGAGATGGGCGTAATGTTCGCTCAAAATATCATCAGTCAGCCAGATCATTTTCATACCGCAAAGGATTAATCCTTTTTTTTCAAAACGAGAAATGATCTCACCGATCAAACCTCGTTGGATGGTGCATGGTTTTAATATTACAAGTGTCTTTTCCATACTGTTGTTTGTTTTATAAGGTTCAACGAATATTCCTGATAGCGCTAATATTCCCAAAGATAGTGTATTTATTCACTATTAATTAATTTATAGTATAATAATGTGTAAAAACAAGATTAAAATAACAAGTTTTTACTATCAGCGGGCAATTTAATACTAAAGTAGAGGATGGGCTGTTTCTCCATTCCCGGTTGATCGTTTTACTATCGAATTGTTCTCTATTTTACTATAATAAGTATGTGTTCATTTTTTTATATTCTTTGATTTTAAATTCTTGGGTGTATTTGTTACAATCACTGTTTTATACCCAAAAATATCTGTTTTTACCCGAAGATTTCCTGTATGTTTACTTTTGATACCTGAATCATTAAATCTGAAATATTTCTTGATCAGATTTATGTGGTAAGATGCTTATAATGAGAATGAAATAGAGTGTAAAATATTCCTTTGGAACACCAACATTCTTAATTTCAGATTTTCCAATACAAGTGTCTTTCATATATTTAGAACAAACAAGTTTAAATAACCAATTTAGCTTAGGTTTCATTTGTTGGGATTGCATTGTTTAACAATTTAGACAGTAACTCTTCGGTTGACAATAACTTAATATTTCTATAATTAATCCAACTCCGGATTCATTCTCATAAAATCTCTCAGTGTTTGTCGGTTTACTCCCAATTTCTTACTAATATACAACTTGGTTTTCTTTTCCTGTAAAAGCTTGCGTATCAGTCCTTCTTTACCTGATAGTTTGTACTGATCAGATTTACCACCTTTAGGACGGCCAAGCTTAGTCCCTTCCTTCTTTTTTCTGGCTAACGCTTCCTTGGTTCGCTGGGAAATCAGGTTACGTTCAATTTCGGCACTTAGGCTAAAAGCAAACGCCAAAATCTTACTGTTGATGTTATTCCCTAACTCATAGCGCTCCTTTACCGTAATCACGAAAATGTCTTTTTCCATACATTGATGAAGAAAGCTCATTACCTGCATTAGATTACGACCCAGCCGGGATAATTCGGTTGTCACCAAAATATCACCTTTGCGGATTTGCTTGATTAATCTACCAAGTTGCCGTTCTGCAACATCAGTTGTCCCACTAATTGTTTCTTCTACCCAACGATCAATACGCATGTTCTTGACTTTTGCGAATTTTTCAATCTCGAATCGTTGATTTTCAGTACTTTGCTTATCCGTACTGACTCTTACATAACCGTATATCATACAATCTGAAAATTAAATGAATAACTAAAGATACGTCAGAAAACTAAAAAGTAGGGGGTGATTAGTAAAAACCAACGTTTTTTATCGTCAACTGGATATGTGGGTGGTTTTTCCCTACAAATATGAATATAATAATTTAAATCAATGGTATCTATAATTGTGAAATTAAATTAATATTTAAGATACTGGGATCAACGTAAGAAACTGTTTTGAATTAGTTGTTTGGCTACAATGTTGATCTATTTGAGTCATCTACATCTATAAATTCCCCACATTTCTCACTATGGTGGGGAACTTCCCCCACCATAGTGAGAAATAATCCCCAGTACATTGGGGAAAAACACCCACTGCAGTGGGGAGAATGCACACTATAAGGATGTGAAAATAGGTTTTGTGGTTAAATGTAATCTGAATAGTTCATCTCTGGCTATAACTGAAACAAGCGATGAAATCAAAGCCGTTTCTAAGATCGGGGCATAATATATCTATAGTTTTTTGTGGTATTGGTCAGGATAAATTACTTTTGTCGTAGAGATTAGATTAATAAAGCAGAAACGATTTTCACCGTTTCTATGTATATATAAATATGAAGAAATTATTATCATTGCCTCCCAATTTGGTGAACAGTTTCCACAAAATTACGAAAGTTGATGTGGATGAATGGTTTTGCACTTCTGATCCGGTAGGTGCCAGATTGGGTTCGGGTGGGGGAACTACCTGGTTGGTTGAAGCGTGCCGGCAACATGAAGCACCACAAGCCTCAACCGGAGAGTGGTTAGCCAGAGAGAAACGAATCCTGTTGCATGCCGGAGGGCAGAGTCGTCGTTTGCCTGGTTATGCTCCGTCGGGAAAAATCCTGACACCGATCCCGGTATTCCGGTGGGCCAGAGGACAAAAGTTATCTCAGAACTTGCTGTCTTTACAGCTTCCTCTTTATGAGGAAATAATGCATAAAGCCCCGGAATCGCTCCATACATTAATAGCGAGTGGTGATGTATATATACGCAACAGTATGCCATTGCAGGATATTCCCGAGGTGGATGTCGTTTGTTATGGCTTATGGGTCGACCCGGCTCTGGCAACCAATCATGGCGTGTTTGTATCGAACCGACAGACTCCCGATAAGTTGGACTTTATGTTGCAAAAACCGTCGCTGGCTGATTTAGGACAGTTGGCGCAGACTCATCTTTTTCTGATGGATATAGGTGTCTGGTTGTTGAGTGACCGGGCAATGGAACTGTTGATGAAACGTTCGTATACGGCTGATGGAAAGACAATGAAGTCGTATGACCTCTATTCCGATTTCGGATTGTCGTTGGGAGAGCATCCCCGGATTTCCGATTCCGGGTTAAATCAGCTTAGCGTTGCTATTCTGCCTTTGGAGGGTGGTGAGTTTTACCATTACGGGACAAGTCGTGAACTAATATCATCTACTCTGGCTGTTCAGAATCTGGTGCGTGACCAGCGTGCTATCATGCATCGGAAGGTGAAACCTCATCCTGCGATGTTCGTACAGAATGCAGAAATAAATCTGGCTCTGACTGCCGCTAACTCCGAACTATGGATTGAGAACAGTTATATCGGAAAGCATTGGAAACTGGATAATCGTCATATTATTACAGGGATACCGGAAAATGACTGGGAACTGAACATTCCCTCTGGTGTTTGTATTGATGTCGTTCCGATTGGAGAAAAGGAATGGGTAGCTCGTCCATACGGTTTTAATGATCCGTTTAAAGGTGGATCCACGGATGGTAATACGCTCTTTTTAGGGAGATCTGTTCTTGATTGGATGAAGGAAAGAGAGATACAAACAGATGCCTTTGACGATTTGCAAAGTGCTTTGTTGTTCCCTGTCTGCAAGAATATTGAAGAATTGGGACTGGTGATGCGTTGGATGGTATCTGAACCGAAACTGGAAAGTGGACGGAAAATATGGGAATCGTCTCCAAAGATGTCTGCGAACGAACTATCTGACCGTGCAAACCTGGGCAGGTTATTTTCCCAGCGTGAAAAATTTCGTCAGGCAAACTGGCCGATGTTGGCCGCTAATCATGAGAAAAGTGTCTTTTATCAATTGGATTTGGCCGATGCCGCTAGCGAATTTGCAGCAGGCAAAATTGAGTTACCGGCGCCGCTTTTTTCTGATGCCCCTTTAATGAAGCAGATACATAACCGAATGTTTCGGGCACGTGTTATGCAGTTGGAAAGGAAATCGTATGAGGAAGAGCAGCAGGAGGCTTTTTCTCTGCTTAGGGAAGGATTGATTGGCTCTGTTTCCCGTGAAAAACAATCTCCTTTTTTGAATGTATATCGTGATCAGATCGTATGGGGACGTAGTCCGGTTCGTATCGACCTGGCCGGGGGATGGACAGATACACCTCCTTATTGCATGTATGCCGGAGGAAATGTGGTGAATGTGGCTATTGAGTTGAACGGGCAACCTCCGTTGCAGGTATATGTTAAACCTTCGAAAGAGTATAAGGTGATTTTACGGTCTATCGACCTGGGTGCAATGGAAGTTGTTTCAACCTGGGAGGAACTGAAAGATTTCAAGAAGATAGGTTCTCCTTTCTCCATACCTAAAGCGGCATTGGCTTTGGCAGGTTTTGTCCCTGAATTTGCAGCAGAACATTATTCTTCTTTGGAAGATCAGTTGAAAGATTTTGGTTGTGGCCTGGAAGTAACTTTACTGGCTGCTATTCCGGCAGGTTCCGGATTGGGAACCAGTTCTATCCTTGCTGCAACGGTGCTGGGGGCCGTTTCCGATTTTTGCGGATTGTCTTGGGATAAAAACAGAATAGGCTATCGTACCTTGATCCTTGAGCAGTTGCTGACAACCGGTGGTGGATGGCAGGATCAATACGGTGGTGTATTGCATGGATTGAAGCTTTTACAGACGGGTGAGGGATTCAACCAGAATCCTTCCGTTCGTTGGTTGCCGGAACATCTGTTTACCGATCCGCAATGTCAGGCCTGTCATTTGCTATATTATACTGGGATTACCCGTACAGCGAAGAGTATCCTGGCTGAAATCGTACAGGGAATGTTTCTGAACAGTGCGACCCACCTTCGGCTGCTTTCGGAAATGAAGGTGCATGCACTGGATATGTTTGATGCGATCCAGAGTGGAAACTTCGATATGTATGGTCGGTTGATAGCGAAGACATGGGAACAGAAGAAAGCACTCGATTCCGGAACCAATCCTCCGGCGGTGGAAGAATTGATTACACAGATCAAAGATTACGCATTAGGATATAAATTACCGGGAGCCGGTGGAGGAGGTTATCTTTATATCGTAGCAAAAGATCCCGAAGCAGCCTTACAGATACGTAAGCAGTTGACTGCTTCCCCACGTAATCCGAATGCCCGCTTTGTGGAAATGGGACTTTCGGACAAGGGGTTACAGATTAGTCGGTCATAAAAAAACAGAATAATCAGAACAACTGCTTATCACGGATTAACAGGTATCCTGTCATTCCTGCTAATGTGATAAAAATGAAACCAACAAGTATCAGCATCTTTTTAGGTGCTGATGCTTTTAACGGAACAGTGGCCGGTTCTATGATCGTATAAACCGGTGTTTGTTCCTGAACCCGTAGTTTATCCTGCTCTAACTTTTGAGCCAGCGTATTATATACATTGAATGTAAGTGTCATTTCATTCCGTAACCGTTCCTGTTCGGTTCGGTAACTGGCTGAAATGATATTCTTGTTACAGTCTTCGAAAGCTGCATAGGCTTTTTGTGCTTTATAATAAGCGACCTGTGCCTCTTTCAACACTTTGTCGGTAAATTCAAGATCCTGTTTGGCTTTTTGTGTCCGGTAGTTGGTGATATATGTCTGCAATTTATCAACTACATTCTCGGTTACCTGTGCAGAAATGACCGGATCTTGCATATCGACAGACACAGTCACTACCTGTGTCTTTTTATCGACAAAGACTGATATTCTGCTTTGTAATTCCTTAATGATTGCCTTTTGTTCTTTGGTCAGGAAGAAAGGATTGACTTTATCTGATTTCTCATCCTGTTCTCCCAAAAGTCCAATCAGGTAAGATAATCCTTTTAATGGCGCTTTAATAATATAACTCCACCAGGCATCCCGCTGGTATTCATTTAGATAATTGAATAAAGAAACAGATATTGTTTTTTTCTTATTGGTTACCTGTCCAGGGAAGAGTTCTAGCAGAAAAGGTGTGCTATGAACTACATCCGGATATAGTTCCGGCGATATGGCATCCTGGCTGGTTCCACTCCCTAGGTCTACTCCTGCTATAGCAGCCAATCCTCCCAGGTTACCCATTTTATTGGCGGGGTTGTTTGTTTCAGGCATCAGTTTTACGGTGGTTGTATATTCTTTAGGAATACTGAATGCAACAATAAGGGCAACCAATACGGCTATGGCACTACTTTTCAGAAGCAGCTTTCTTTTAGACCACAAATATCGTGCGATGGCAATGATATCTATATCTTTTTCCGTTTCGGGCAGCTTGTCTTTGGTCGTATCCATCCTTACTTATTTTAAATTATTTATTATTGAAGTAATCATGGCTGCCATAGATGTAGTCGAGCTGGCAATACTTAGTATCTCGGCTAGGCTACCTCTTCTGTCACGTTGTGTCTTGGCGGGAACAACAATTTCACATCCCGGTTCGACTTTAGGGTAACGTTTGAAAAAGATACCGACTTTGCGTGTTGTAGCCACTTTTCCATTCATATAGATAACGATCGGATATTTGCGGGCAATATCGTTATAACCTCCTGCTTGTGAAAGGCAATCGCGTACGGATAATCCTTTCGTGTAAGTCATACTGTTCGGATAGGTTACCGAACCACTTACTTTTACTGTGCTTTGTAGTTGAGGTATATAAATAACATCCCCGTTGCGGAGAACCAGATCGTGTGTGCTTCCGGGATGGGCGAGTGCCTGCTTCAGGTCAATACCGACAGAATAATCTTTTATGTTAGCCAGCGATAAGGCGACAGAATCTTTACTTTGTTTATTATTATTGCTCAACTGAAGCAATGTTTCTACCTGGCGCATTTCATCTCGTGTTAACTGACGTTTCAGGCTGGCACCATTCACGTAAGCATCTTTGGTGATACCTCCGGACTGGGCTATAATATCACTTAGCCGGGTGTTTTTATAAGGTAAGGCATAATCGCCAGTGAATGTCACTTCGCCGTTTACCTTGACAACCTGTTGTTTCTCGTAACCGGGCGAGAAGCGAACAAATACATCATCGAAAGGTTCAAGTATGAATAGTGTATCTACATGAGAATCGGATGATTTTGAAGAAAGTTTCAGATCATTTGCTACTGAAACCGTATATACATGAGATATCCGGTTGGAACTTTTATCGGCAGTAGGATTTTTTATACGCCGTGCAACTTCCACATTGATTGTAGAGGCTGATTCCTGTAAGCCACCGGCTAATATAATCGCATCTTCCACAGTCATATTTTTACTGAAAGGAATTACTGTATCCGGATTATTAACAGCTCCTCCTACTTTAATAGTATATGGTTCCCGAAGTTCAAAAAGAGAAGGGATATGTAATTTGTCTTCTTTTTGTAATTCAATGTCAGGGGCTTTCCCATTCAAAATTTCCTGCACATCGATAGCGATGACCGTACTGGTAAAGTCCGGATTCAGACGGGTAATATGTGCTCTTCCTATAAATTCATCTCCTTTTAATCCGGCTGCCTGATCGATAAGTTGTTTTACTGTATGAACTCTGGGACTCAGTTCGTATTCGCCGGGTCGCCAAACAGCTCCGGTTATTGTGATCCGGTTATCATAAAAAGGAATAACGGAATCAACCAACAAAGAGTCTCCGTCATGGAGTACGAAGGTTGGAAAATCATCTTCCGTTATAGTAGCTATCTGATAACGTGACCCGGATTTGCGTTTGATCGTAACATCTTCTGTAAAGGCATCTCCGGTAAAACCTCCTGCCATTTTCAGCAGGTCGCTTAAAGTTTCACCTTTACGGAGTTCAAAAGTACGGTTGCGTTTTACTTTCCCTTTGGTGTTGACCAGTTGGTCGTATGGTTCGATAATAATCATGTCATTATCTTCCAAGCGAATATTCGTATCATATTTCCCATTCAGAAGGTAATCATATACATCGAGGTTGGCAATCTCTTTATTATTTCGATACACACGTATATTACGTAGAGAACCTATGTCATTAACACCTCCTGCTGCATATAAAGCATTGAATAGACTGGCCAGTGAAGGAAGCGTGTAAGTTCCAGGGGTAACAGCTTCACCGACTATATTCACCTTTATACTACGTATCTTCCCCAAACCAACAGAAACGAAGGTATTTGGCTCGCTGCCATCAACGAGATTCGTCATAATCTTTCCCAGCTCCTGCCTGATACGATTTTCTGCTTGCTCAACCGTGAGGCCACTTATGGAGACAGGACCCAGATTAGGAATAATGATCGTACCGTCGGGAGATACGGTTAATTTCAGGTTTAACTCAGAATCCCCCCATACGTTGATCTGCAATTCGTCCCCGGCTGATAACGGATAATTCCTGGGGGTAGGCATATTCAGATTCGGCTCGAAAGAGAGATTCTTATTTGAAAATATTTCACGTCCGAAGACTTGGTTTTTGCTACTGTCCTCCGGAGTGTTATATTCACGTTGTAAATCCAGCGGAGGAATTTCTGTGTCGATTGTGATCCGGTCTGTTATCGGGTTTTCAGCTGCAGGAATGGTTACTTGTTTCGTGTCCTGTTGTTCCAGGCGTTTTCTCATTTCCTGTTGAATCTGCTTTTCTGTCATTCCGGCAGCTTTAGCCTTCTCCAATAGCTCCTGCGGTATTTGTGCAAAAGTAATGACAGGGATAAAAAGGCAAAAAATACAAAAGAGGTATCGGCTCAAAGTTCTCATAAAATCTTTCTTATTTGTGTTATAATTCTTTGGCAGGCCAGTCCATCCCCATAAGGATTAACGGCTTTACTCATTTGGTTATAATAAACCTGACTTTCCAGTAACCGGGAAGTCTCTTCCAATATCCTGGTGAAATCGGTTCCTACCAGTTTAACTGTTCCGGCGTCTAGTGCTTCCGGACGTTCGGTCGTATCACGCATCGCCAATACCGGTTTCCCTAATCCGGGAGCTTCTTCCTGAATACCTCCACTATCGGTCAGAACAATTGTCGATAGTTCCATCAGGTAAACAAACGGAAGATATTCCAGCGGCTCTATAAAGAACATATTCGAAAGATGTGTATCTCCGAATACTTCCTGTATTGGTTTCCGAACGTTCGGATTCAGGTGCATCGGGTAGACAAAGTCTGTTTCAGGATATTTCAGTGCCAATGTTTTAATAGCCTTACACATGGCTATAAAACCTTCACCGAAGTTTTCCCTGCGATGACCTGTTATTAAAACCAATTTCCGGTTACTTTGTTCTGATAGACGGGTAATTTTATAACCTGCTCTTTCCAGTTCATTAGTAAGCTGTTGTCGTAAATCATCCTTGTTTTTTATTTGGCTGACTACGTGATACAAGGCGTCTATTACCGTATTTCCTGTTACTGTGATCCGGTTTTCTTCAATGCCTTCTGACAGTAAATTTTTTTTACTTAATGACGTTGGAGAGAAGTGCCAGGTGGCAATTCTTCCGGTGATTTGCCGATTCATTTCTTCCGGCCAGGGACTGTAAATATTATGTGTACGTAATCCAGCTTCTATATGTCCGACCGGTATTTGCTGATAAAAAGCAGCCAAGGCGGCGGCAGTAGAAGTGGTGGTATCACCATGCACCAGCACCAGGTCGGGACGGGCATCTTGTAAGACATCTCTCATTCCTGTCAGGACACGGGCAGTCACATCGTAGAGATCTTGCCCTTGTTTCATGATATTCAGATCATAGTCGGGATGAATATCAAAAATATGAAGTACCTGATCCAGCATTTCCCGGTGTTGTCCGGTAACACAAACGATTGTTTGAAACTGGTTGGGATATTTTTGAAACTCCTTGATCAGCGGAGCCATTTTTATTGCTTCGGGGCGGGTACCGAAGACTAACATAATCTTTTTCATTTTACTTCTTTTATTATATTCAGCATACGTTTAGCGAGTTGTTTACGATCAAAATCATGAGCCAGTTTCCGGCATCCGGCTTTACATTGTTCATATAAAACGGGATTGGAGAGGAGTAAATGGAGTTTCCGGCTAAAATCTTCTTCCGATTCCGGTTCAAAGCATAGTCCGGCCTGATAAGATTCCACTATTTGGCGAGCCTCACCATTTACTCCCATAAGGATTGGAATTTCCATACCTGCATTTTCAAATATTTTAGAGGGGATCACAGTTGTAAATAATTCTGATTTACGAAGGTTTATCAATGCAATGTCAAGAATAGATAGATATCGTTTTACCTCTTGTTTGGAAACCGGATCGAGCATGGTTACATTCATTATTTTTAATTGCTCTTCAAGCTTTAGCAGATTCTTCTTTTCCGCTCCGGCTCCGATAAAAAGAAAATGGTAATTATTTTTGCCTTCCATATTAGCTGCACATTGTAGGATGAAGTCCAGTTTATGAGCCATACCATGTGTACCGATATACCCTATTATCTTTTTCCCTTTAAGGTTTAATTCTTCGAGTAATTTTTCGTCTTTGGCGGTAGGGCTAAATCGGGTTAGATCGACTCCGTTTTTTATAACTTCAATTTTATTGGGAATAACATTCTTTTCTTCCAGTCTCTTTTTAAAAGAATCGGTAACAACAACAATTTTATCTGCTAAACGATAACATTTTTTTTCTTCCCACTCGAAATAACGGATGATAGGATTATCCTTCATTGCTCCGACTGTCTTTATCGATTCCGGCCATAGGTCGCGCACTTCCATAATCCAGGGTTTCCTTTTCCAAAAAGACAAAGTGCGTCCTGACAGAGCTGTAAAGAACTGAGGAGAGGTAGCTATGATAATATCAGCCTGTTGGAAGAGACCTGCCAGAAATGATGTTACAGAAAAGCTGATATAGTCCAGTGTTCTTTTTATAAATCCTTCATTTGCCGTGATATAACTCCATACACGAATGACATGGATGCCATCCATCATTTCCTGTTGGTATGGTTTATTTGTGTATCCTTTATAGACTTTTCCTTGGGGGAAGTTTGGAGTACAAGTAATAACGGTAACTTCAGCTCCTTGCCGTATCCATTCTCTGCAATGTTCATAAGTACGTGTAGCCGGAGCATTTACTTCCGGAGGAAAATTATCAGTTAGAAATAATATTTTCATAATTGCTGTATTTTATCAGTCTGTATGGTATATTGCATCTGATTAGTAAAGGAGATGCATATCTTTTTTGAAGGGATCAATTTGTTGTATTCAAAAGCAATTTCACAGTCTTCTATCCATATTTCATCTGTTCCATAGAAGGATAATATGGCCAGGTTTGTTTCTATTGTGTCCTGATTGATAGAACGGATCTTTACATCCGGATGAAGAATAATCGTATTAACCCCTTTCTTTTCTGTAATGGGTTGAAGGGAGTCACAGACCATAATAATAGTATCGTTCAAATCAAATATTCGTTGATGTTCGATCCCTGATTGCTTGAATCCATCATGCCTGGCAGTAATACAGTTACGATCTTCTTTCAGGCTGATGATTTTGGCTCGTTGAGCCACTCGAAAGCCTCCCCATACTTTGCTGGAACTTAATCCTTCAACCTGCACTGTATTATGGGCTTGTGTTTCACGTTCATATTGCCTGCGAACATTCTTTTCATAAGTTGATATGCCGGAATCGATAATAAAAGGTTTTCCTGCAATTCGTAACTCATAATTGAAAGTATCGGCATGAGCATGCCCCGGAATATAATCCGGGCCTATATTGCCAACATCTATTACCATTTCAAAAAGATTGGAAGTAAATTTCCGGTATCCACTTTCTTTTAATATATGAGTAGACCACTGGATACCTAACCGTTTAGCATAGGCGAACAAATCCCTGGAGGAGGGGGCGATTTCGTAAGCGGAATCATTCAATAAAGGAATTGTTCCGTCTTTATAGATAATAGCATTTAACCAGCTAAGCATAAGCCGGGCTTTTTCCTCCAGAAAAGCGACGACGCTCTCTTGTCCTTCAAAGCGGTAATTGTATTTTAAAGCATTAATACAATCTAATAACCGGTCTAGAAGTATTTCGTGATACATTGGACTCAGTTCATAATGAGCCCCATCCGGAAGAATTTGTTCATTGAGTTCTTTCGTCAACAGCCAGATTGCTTTCTCATAAAATCTATCTTCCCGGAAATAAAGTCCTCCCCATAAAAGAGAGTAAGCATTTTCAAGGAGGTGATTGCCTAGGAGATGGAATTCGAGATTTCTATATAAACTGAGATATTGAGAGTATAATGAACTATCCCATTTTTGTTGTTCTTTTATTGGGATAAGTTCTTGGTACTGGGAGATACATTTAATCCAATTTATACCTCTAAGTGAAATAGGATAGGGTTCCATTCCTGATCGATTTTGAGGAAGTGTGTCAATGAACAGATTTATCCAGTGAGAAACATCTTCGAAAGTGATTTTCTTTTGTAAAAGGAAATCCATATAGTTCAGATTATAAGTCCATAACATAGATCCTTCCGTATGATTCCAACTTTTAAACTTTTTATTAATGTTCAGAAATGTAAAAGAACTATCAGATTGTAGACTAAAAGCTTTATCTATATATCTCACAAGAGATAACGGATATCCTTTACGCTCTTTATTTATCAGAAAATGTATTCTTCGTTTCTGCCGGAGATGATATTTTATTTGGTAAATAATTTGTTTAGGGCGTAAATATCGTAAAGTATGATAATATAAAGACGCTTTCATTGTTGGAGATGTTTTAATTGGGACACGACTGCTTTAAATTTTCCGGCTTGGGTACGTGGTATTTCAGATACATATTCAAAAATAACCTGTATATTACTGCTTATATAATGTTTAACCTGTTCACGGATAAAGTTTTCTGTTTGAGTGGAATAATTATTTCGGCGGACGATTCGTAATATTATTTCCTCAGGTTTTATTTGTAGGATCTGACATTCTTTCACATCATGAGTCTCTTTAAATAGATAGTCAAAACGCATGATTTTTGCACCTTCCGGTGTCAATATATAATCTTCTGTTCTTCCCGTGATTTCTTTTATTATTTGGCTTTTCAGATGGCATTGGCACGGATGGTCATCAAATATGGCAGTATCCCCGTTTCTATATCGTATAAAAGGCATTCCATAATTAGCGAAACCGGTTGCCAACAATTCTCCTGATGCTCCCTCTTCATTATATGTAGGTGATGCTAATTCAAAGTGGCCAAGCTCAAAATCTTCATGATAATTATTCGCTATACACTGGGAAGCTGAAGCAGCCTCTTCAGAGAAACTGTAGTGTTCATGTATTTTGCTTCCTTTGAATATTTGGACGATTTGCTTTCTTTGATATTCAAATAACTTTTCTGCCCCGGTGAATATATGTTCAGGAGGATTGGATATGGTTAGTCCTGCTTCTTCAATCTGCAATGAAAGTTGATAAATAATAGAAGGATATCCTGTAAAATACTTAAAACCTGCCTGATTAATAAAATTCGCAAGATGATTGATTTTATTATGAGTGATATGCTGCATACTGATAAAGTATTGATTCATTGCTTTGTTTTGTCTCCAGTATGGAGGCTTGTCGGTTGAGATGGGGACAACGGTTTTTCCTGTTAGAGTGAGATATTTATCTCCAAGTGTTATACCAAATCTGGCCATATACCTGTAAACAACAGCCCAATAGAATTGCACACTATACTGAGTCCAGAAAAAATTTAATGCAGTTCCGGTACTACCGCTGGTATGATATTGAATAAGCTTTTTGGCGGGAATATTATCGGCAAGCATTTCTTTCCAATGCATGCGAACTTCTTCTTTTGTCAATTCCGGGAATAAAGGAAGGTCGTCTATTGATTTGAAATCACTCGGTGATAATCCTACAAAAGAATATTTTTGTTTATAATAAGGACAATGGTTATAAGCATGATGTATGATCTTGTAAATATTCTCTTCTTTATAGGATCTGATCTGCTCAGCATTCCACTCGGAAGTACTGTCTAAAAAACGATGAATGGCATAAAAATCTTTATTAAATCGTAGTTCTTTAAGCTTATATCCATAAATGGAACAAGCCAAATTTTGCAGAGACGGTGTTAGTCTTGCATATATATTTTCAAGTTTCATATAAAATATTAATTGAATGTTTATGAAATGATCTTATCTACTATACGCTTATTAACTGTCTCAGAGTCAAAGTTTTCCGCAAAAGAATGTAAAGCATTCCGGGAATAGTCGGCATAATTAGTTGAATTAAACGATAAAATAGCTTTTTCCAGTTCTTCTATGTTTTTGGGTGAGATCAACTTCCCATTGTATTGATCAGTCACAATTTCCGGGATTCCTCCAAAGTTTGTTGTTATAACAGGTATTCCAAGGGAAAATGCTTCAATGATAATACCGGGATATCCTTCTCCTGCATGAAATGTAGGGAGTAGCAGTACATCATAGTTTATAAGTGTGTTGGACACCTGATCAGGTTCCAGGCTTCCATGATAGGCTATATTATATTGGTTGAAATAGTCGGATGTGTAGCTATTGTCTCTAATTGGGCCGTAAATATCCAATATATAATTAGGGGGTAATCGTTTGGAAACTTCTAATATTTCATTGATCCCTTTGCTTTGTTTGACGTGTGATATAAAGACGAATCGTTTTTGAAAAGGAGATGTTTTTATTATCTTGTTTTTTCTGCGTGCATTTGGAAACCATATCACCTTGTCAGGATTACCACTTAATTCAGCAAAAAAGGACACTAGCTCTTTCGTTTCAACAAGTATGAGGTCTGTCTTTTTTAAAAAAAAGCGGAAGTAAGCTTTTATGATAGATGATTGTTTCTCATAAACAGTTTTAAAACTACCTGCAAATTTCCGAAAAACAATTTTCTTGTTACAAAGTAATGCTAATGGACTTAAAAGAGGAAAAAGTATAAAAGCCCCCTTACTTGTCACATGAAAAGTTATAATATCTACATTTCTGAGATTCATCATATATTTCCCTATAACATATAAGATGTTTATTCCTTTTGAAAATCTTCCGCTAAATCGATTTGTCGGTATTACTTTATATGAATATTGCTTATTAGTCAGATAATCGATAAAGTCTTGTAATAGGATGGTAATACCCCCATAACTATTTGTTCTGCTTTTATAGGGAATAGCTCCTATAATAAGTATTTTTTTGTTATAATTTTCCATCTGTTTAAAAATTAGGAACTCTCCAATAAAATCTGTAAATGATCTTATTTAATACTCGTCCGGCAGGATTAGTTTTAAAGAAATAGAGTAGGTTATGCCATCTTGTCTTTTTATGATTTATTTTACAGAACATTTCAGATAATGAAGCTTTCATATCAAGACTTTTCCGGTTTTGTGCGTTATGAATCCGATATGTAAAAACTGCATCATGTCTAAAAGTTATAGTTGTCTGGGGATATTGTAAGTACAATGAATAGAATATACCCCAGTCGTCGGTTCCTTTATTTTGTAAATCAGCATAACCTCCTATTTTATTAAATATATTTTTACTGATAATATATTGTCCTGGCGAGACAGCTATATTTGATAAAAGAAATATTTTTAAATCGGCTAAATATTTTGCATTCGCGTACAGTCCGATTGTTTTACCCCGAAAAGGACTAAAGAGTTTGTCATTATTCGTATTATGCAAATTTAGTTCGGAAAAAGCAATTTGTGCATTATCTATCTCAATGGCTCTTAGTAGAGTAGAATAAAAAAAAGATGAGATATAATCGTCCTGATCTATAAAATGTAAATAATTTCCGGAAGATATATCCGCCCCGATGTTGCGAGAACATCCTTGTCCTTTATTAGTCTGATTATTATGTATTATCGACCGCGGGATAGCATATTTTGCAAATATGGAATGAACGAACTCTTCTATATCCTCCTCTGGATAATCATTCACAACCACAATTTCTCTAAATCTTTTATTGGCATATGGCGACTGAAGATTTTTGGATATTGATTGTATAAGTTTATCGAAGTATATTTTATTCCTGTCATTCAGCAAATGATATGTTGGTATAATGATTGAGAATGTATTCATTAGAAACTATTTTTATTTAAATCATTTCAGGTACTAATCGTGCAAACATTGTGTATTCTATCAGAATATTTAGAAATAATGCTATGAGTACAGCCCTTTTGTTCAAAGAAGAATATTCATATAAGAAAGTGAGTAATATGAATTCGAAGAATATGAATATTTCTCCTAATCGCCCACCAGCCGGAACAAAATAGAACATAAGGGTAAGAATTGTTCCAATACAGTATGTATTTAAAAAGAAATTATACGTTTTTACTTTGTTTGGATATATATAGTCTTTTAAATAGACAAACAGGATACCACACAGACCGAATTTTATTTTTGACAGACCATACATTTGTGAACTAGTATCGGCATGGTCTATATATTTTTGAAATCTTGGAGAGAATGATAAAAGCTGTGACATTGTTTCCAACTGTGTTAATATCTGATTCTGCAGAGATATAAATGGAAGGAGAATTCCGATGCTCAGTATTACATAAAGATATTTCTTTTTAATATTGATAAATCCGACCAAAGGTAAAATGTAAAACAGTATGGTTGTCTGATGGATAAAAAAAGCAATCGTGACAATAGCATAGTAAAAAAAGATCCCATACGGTGTCTTATGATTTAGCAAATAGGTAATTCCTATGTAACAAATAGATATGGCTAATGCTACCCGTATAATGATACCGAAATAGTAAAATCCGAAATAAGGTAAGAATAGAAGAAAGGCTAAATTTACGTTTTCAACGAGTTTTCTTGTGCATAAAAAGTAACAGCAGAACAGGAAACAGAGATAAATTAAAAGAAAAAGATGAAAACTTACTCCGAAAGAGAGAAATGATTTATTGATAAACATAAACCCTGTTTCCACAATATCTTCCATACTCTGGAATAGGTAAATTTCTTTATATTCCAGTGTGTCGGGTATATTATCACTACGTAATAAGGATAAGAGAGCTATGATCCATGTATAAAGAATTGTATATAGGAGGAACTTAGTTCTTTTATTGAATTGTAGAAAATAATCTAATACGTAAAGATAAATGGTTAGAGCTAAAGTTACGATATACATACTGCTTTATTCTTTAACCGATGATTCGATCAAATTCTTTAATTTTGAATAAGCCTTTTCCCAGGTGAACTGTTGAATATACTCGTTCCCATTATCTGCTAATTTGTATCTTAGCGAGTTGTTAGTTATTAATCTTTCTATATTATTTGCTAATGCCAGAGGATCTTTTACCGGAGATAATAAGGCGGTTACTCCTTGCTGGCATACGACTTTGAATCCTTCGATATCAGTGCAAGCTACAGCGCAACCACATTGCATTGCTTCCGGTGGAGTCAGGCAAAATCCTTCTCCATGACTGGCATTAATAAATATTGCAGCTTCATTATACAGGTGGTTATGCGTCTTTTTATCTGGCTGCTGATAGTAGTTTATCCAATCTGGAAGATCTTTCGGTTGTTTGGGAAATCCGAAAAGATTAACTTGTAATTTCGGGAATTTATTTTTTACGATTTGAAGAGCCTCAAATGCATCTTTACAACCTTTTTCCGGCATAGGATGATAAAGCATTGTGATGCAATATTTATTTTTGTCAGCATAATTGATTTCTTTTCGGAAGTAATTGAAATCAAATCCATTATAGATTAGATCTACTTTCCCTCCTACCGATTCTATCTTTTCCTTCAGCCAGGGAGCTATTGTTACTTTATGCATTGGATAAGTATATGTTTCCAATACTTTTTCTTCCGGTAGAGCCCATGTTTCAAATCCTTGTATAAAATAAAATTTATGCTTGGTTGTGATGTTTTTATATTCATTTAAATATACAGCAGTCTGAACAGCTGTTGCTATGTATATATCAGCAGCCGGTACGTTTGATTCACGAAGATCCCACACAGGAAATAGTCTGATGCGTCTATCCAGGTCAAACCAGTTATAGGGTGTGTATCGCTTAGGGCTATAATTCAATAAATAGCGGATAATTGCTTTCACTTTCTTTTGGGGGCTGAGAGTATTGTAGAAATGTACGGCTGGAAATACAATAGATATTTGGAATCCATCATTAGCCAGTCTATTAGCATATTCGAAGACTACTTTGAATCCTCCCGACGGAGCATACCCTACAGCCGGCATTAAAAAGCATATATGTTTTCCCATTATTTTGTTAATAATTTATTTTTCTTTATAATATAGTAATTATAGATAAGTTCGAATATCCCTGACAGACTGACGGCGAATGCTATAATACCGATATCCTTGATAAAATAAACTCCGGCTAAACAGACTGTCATAAAAATGACCAATGCGCTAACTTGGCTTTTTGTAACATAACTATACAATCCCAGTGGCACATAAACAAAGTTTATAAAGCAACCTACCAGTAACCAGCAGGGAAGTATGATGCTTAAGATTAGCATCAATGGATAGGCTTCCAGCATGTCAGCTCCTGCAAATATTCTGATGACTAATTTTCCGAAAATGGCTAATCCGATTATTATCAGCAGGGAAAGAAGTCCTTCCATATTGATGATTTTCTTAATATATGTCTTGCTGTATTCTTTTATCACCTTCGGAAATAAAGCATTATTTATTTGTGCTATAAAGTTCATCGGTACGGCTACTAATTTATTTGCAAGGTCGTAAATGGCAACATCCGACATGGAAAATGAAATACCTATAATAAATATCGTAAACTGCTGTTTTATAATGCTTGCTGACGAAGAAAAGAAAAATGGAATTGAATCCTTAAATAACTTTCTGATAACAGAAAAGGGTTGCCATCTGATAATCAGTTTTTCTTTTTTTATTAGAAGGTATAAGGTATATAAGCCACTGATACAACCACTGGCCGATATGATGAGTGCTACGATCCAGGTGTCGGATGGGGCGGTTACAAATAAAAAGATGAATGGTAAGGATATTATTTTGGTTACGACCTGGGCAAATGTAACAGACTTCATCTTTTGCATTCCCTGGAAATACCAAACTGGTAGTAGAATCGTTGTTATAATGTTTGAATAACAAAGAAGATAAATAATCCAGTCTTTTCTGAAAAAATCAAAGTGCGTTATCAGTAGAATGAATACGATTACTGAAACTACTGCCAGATATATTTTTGCTGTCAGAACCGACGATACAATGGATGATTTCATCTCCCTGTTATCTGGCTGGATAGATATGATCTTTACCGCAGGGAAATCGAAACCGAAGGATATGAAAGTTTGGAAATAAGTAGTGATGGATGATGCGAAAACGAATAATCCATAACTATCTGCTCCAAGCTTTCGGATAAGAAAAGGATAAACAAGTAAGTAGAAAAAAGAGTTTACGAACTTTATAATGGTCATAAAACAGTAGTTGATGATTACTGTTTTATGATTGTTTATTATATTCTTAGCTCTGGTTGGTGTGATCATTTACTTTTTAAATATCCCACAAAAATCCAACACCACCTTATTCCCCCTGTAAGGCAATTCTTTAAACTCCTTATGTGCCACCAAAAACGCCACAATATCCGCCTTTTCGTACGCCTCCCTGTAATCAGTCAGCTTAAACACCTTATGCTCTTGCACATTCGGTTCGACGACCAGGATGTCGGCATTGTTATGGCTTTGCATCACTTTGGTAGTGATGTATTTGGCAGGTGATTCCCTGAGGTCGTCGATGTTGGGCTTGAAAGCCAGGCCCATCATGGCGACGATTGGCTGGCGGTGATGCTTCAGCTCGAATTTGAGCATGGCGTTTTCTATCTTTTCAGCACACCAGAACGCTTTGTAGTTGTTGATCTCACGTGCTTTGGCGATTAGCTGCGATTCGTAGGGGAACTCGGCGGTGATGAAATACGGATCCACAGCTATGCAATGTCCACCGACACCGGAACCCGGTTGAAGGATATTTACCCGGGGATGTTTGTTGGCCAGCTCGATAAGCTCCCAGATATTAATCCCGGCCTTGTCACATATCAGCGACAGTTCGTTGGCAAAGGCGATTTGTACGTCGCGGGACGAGTTTTCGGTTAACTTGCACATCTCCGCTGTTTTGGCATTGGTCTTATGCAATGTACCTTTTACGAAATGGCTATAGAACTCGATTGCTTTCCCGGTCGACTCCGGATCGATACCACCGATCACCCGGTCGTTATGCACCAGTTCATAAATGACATTACCCGGCAATACGCGTTCCGGACAGTAGGCAATGTATATTTTCCCTTTCAGTTCCGGACGAAGTGAGAAGATCAGCTCCGTCATTTTATTCGTTGTCCCCACCGGTGAGGTAGATTCTATCACGAACAGGTCGCCCTCTTTCAACAGGGGGATAGTCGAACGGGTTGCCGTTTCCACATAAGAGATATCCGGTTCATGGTTTCCTTTGAATGGGGTCGGTACCACAATCAGGTACACATCGCTGACCTCCGGTTTGACGGAAGCTTTCAGGTGTCCGGAAGCCACTACCTGCTGGCACAACTCCTGCAATCCTGGTTCTACAATATGGATCAAACCTTTATTGGTCATTTCTACCACCTGCGGGTTGATATCTACGCCTACGACGTCGATGCCGTGTTCGGCTGCTATTATTGCTGTGGGCAGGCCTATGTAGCCAAGCCCCATAAAACATGCTTTCATCTTTTAGTTCAGTCTTTTAAATAATATTTTTTTCATTGATAATTTTCTTCTTATGATATATCTTGTCCAGACAAACATTCAGTAACGTCCAGACCACTATATCTCCCAGAAACAGGATATTGATGTTGACGAAGGGAGCAAGCAGAATATTCACGCTGCTGAATATCCATGAGATCCCGAGGATATAAAGCAACGCCTTTCGTGGTGAAAAGCCCATCGCCAGAAATTTATGATGTATATGGTTCCTGTCGGGTGAAAACAGACTTTTCTTTCTACGGAACCGGATCAGCATAACCCGGATCACATCGAACATCGGAACGATCAGTGTAGAGAAAGAAATCAGTATCGCACCGGGCGAGTGGGGAGCTTCATACGGATCGTATACGGCATAACGGATACATAGAAATGCCAGGATATATCCTAAAGTCAGGCTACCGGTATCCCCCATGAATATCTTGCGGCCATGTTCGGCCTGTCCGAATACGTTGTAGTAGAAAAAGGGGATGAGCACACCCAATGTCGAGAAAGACAGCATGGCATACGTCCACATCTGGTAGTGTAGGAACAGGGAACCTAAAATGAGCAATGCCGCTCCACTCAATCCGGAAGCCAATCCGTCGATACCATCGATCAGGTTGATCGCGTTGGTTATGAATACGATAGCAAATATCGTCAACGGCATCCCGATCCAGGGAGCCAGCTCATTGATCCCGAATAAACCGTAAAAGTTATTGATCCATAAACCCGATAGGGGAAGCATCGTGGCTGCGATGATCTGTACGATAAATTTGGTATGATACCGCAGGCCGATCAAATCATCTTTAATACCTGCCAGGTAAAGAATGATCAGTCCGCAGATAAGCAGATAAAAATCGGGAGTGATGTGGGGAGTGATATCCTTCGGTATTTTCAAACCATACAGATAACCCAGATAGGAGATAGCGGAGACAAAAGCTAATGAGAATAAAATAGTCGGGGCGAATGATATCCCACCCAAGCGGGGAATAGCTTCTGTATGTATTTTTCGCTCATTAGGCATATCAAAGAGTCTTTTCGTTAATGCCACGATCAGGATGCGTGGAATTATTAACATCGAGAAGATGATTGATATTATAAAAGCTAGTAAAATCAAGAGATATATCATTAGCGTTGTAAGTTAAGTTATACGACAATGTTCGTCAGTCACATGGGGGTAACTGTCGGAAGCGATTTTGCTCATAAAAAACATACCTGATTTTTGGCTGATAGGGGGCCTGTCCCTGGAGAGGTATGTGTTTTTTGTCTAGCTGTGTATATAAACAGAAAATGCGCAAAAACGTTCATGGGAGAAGTTGCATTTACTCTATTTTAACGCTGAATTTCAACACATTTGACAGTGTATAGAAAGGAGTCGGCAATAGGCATCGCCTGATATTCCATGTATACAAAAGATTATATTTTGTTGTTAAAGACTACTTTTTCTCTTTTTTGCATTCATTGGCTTCATCATTGTATCTACCTTTTGATAATTAAAGCTTTAAAGAATGTATTGCAGGCCCTTCGGGTTCATTTTGCTTTCATCCCGGGTTGTATCTGATTTTTGACTGGTAGTAACTGCGGCTTTTAACTTAGAATAATAGAACCGGGGTGAAATGCGTAAAGTATTGGTATTTAATTTATTGCAGTTTCCTGAAATTTTTTAATAAGGAAACTACAGTTCCCTCCGCAGGAAACTACAATTTCCTATGCGGGAAACTCGCGTTTCTTCCTATGGAAACTCCGGTTTCCTAAGCAGGAAACTGAGACAGGACGAAGTGCCACGATTTATGATAAGTTGTCAACTGATTACCTGTATCGGCAAATGATATGATTTTACTGATTGAAAAGAGTAGGAATAATGATAAAAAAGAATAGAGCATGAAGGTTTATGAAAGCAGGTATGACGGCCATATGAATCCGAAATGAACCCGTGTTTTGTTTGTAATATGTTGATAGCTAATTTGATATGGCAAATAATGAAGGCTGAAGGCATAAAGCATAAAAAAAGAGAACCAACCTTGTTGATTCTCTTTTGGTAGTTGCGGAGACAGGACTCGAACCTATGACCTTTGGGTTATGAGCCCAACGAGCTACCACTGCTCCACTCCGCGATATAGTTGCTATCATTACCTGATTGCGAGTGCAAAGGTATGAATTATTTCTTACAAAACAAATTATTTTACAAATAGTTTGTGTATTTCTTTGCTTGACACATTTACCCTGCTGATAGTAAGGCAAATGTGTCAATCTGTTTTATAATTCATTTTCTTCAAAATAATCTGCTTCATATACCTTCAGCTTCTTTTGCAGCCGGCCGATCTCCTGTTGCATGGACTGGACACGGTTCAGCAGATGGTGAATGGCGTCTATTCCTTCGAAGTTGATGGACAGGTCGTAATACATACGTGTATACCTTTCAATATCGTGCAGTTGGGAAGCTTTCAGAAACTTCTCACCTTCAACGATACGGATTTCTATCAGTCCTCCTTCTTCCAGGCGGAAAATGAAGGCCGGTTCGATATGGCATATCCGGCAATATTCATTGACTATAATTAAATCTGCTTGCATAGTACTCATGTTTTATTGATTAAGACTCTGTATTTCGCGGAACAACTCTTTCTGTTTATCCGTCAGATTAGTTGGTATCTCGATAGTATAGGTAACTATCAGGTCACCGAACTGCCCTTCTTTCTTATAGATAGGGAAACCTTTGCCTTTCAGGCGCACCTTGGTGTTGTTCTGGGTGCCGGGGCTGACTTTCAGTTTCACCTTGCTGTCCATCGTTTCCACAATCTGTTCGCCTCCCAGGATGGCGGTGTACATGTTGAGGGGAACGGTCACATACAGATCGTCGCCCACACGTTTGAACCTGCCATCGTCGGTAATGGCAAAGGTGATGTATAAGTCTCCGGCAGGACCGCCGTTAACGCCCGGGCCTCCCTGGCCTTTCAGTTTGATGGTTTGTCCGTCGGCAATACCGGCCGGTACGGTGATACGCAGATTCTTTCCGTTGACGGTAATCACCTGTTTGTGTGTCTTTGCAGCGTCAGCCAAAGAAAGACTGAGTGAAGCATTATAATCCTGTCCGCGGAACATGTGGCTGCCTCCGCCACCGCTGCGGCCGCTTCTTCCTCCGAACATGGATTCGAAGAAGTCGGAGAATCCGCTGCCGTCGTCGGATGCGCTCCAGTAAGATCCGCCGCCACCACCAAAGCCGCCGTTCTGATACTGTCCGTATTGTTGCTGCTGCGCTTCGAATTGGTCGGCATGTTTCCAGTTTTCGCCATATTGATCGTATTTCTTCCGTTTTTCAGGATCGCTTAATACCTCATTGGCTTCGTTGATCTCCTGGAATTTCCGGTGAGCATCCGGATCGTTCGGATTCAGGTCAGGGTGATATTTACGGGCCAGCTTCTTGTACGCTTTTTTTATGTCGTCCTGCGAAGCCCCTTTATTCACTCCAAGAATGTTGTAATAGTCTATATAAGCCATATTATTTATATTGTTAAGTCTTTATGTCAGTAGATAACCATACATATACACTACAATAAACATACCATAGGGGATTTTGATCGTTTAATTTTGGCTAATAAACCTTAGAGAAGATGAAAAAAGAAAAGGCCTTCAGTAAAACTGAAAGCCTTTTAGCTGGTTGCGGAGGCAAGACTCGAACTTACGACCTTTGGGTTATGAGCCCAACGAGCTA